>Ga0180007_10000515_pt1 | contig 64117 bp, 61 predicted proteins | sample MM_PC_MetaG_FD_121122 | JGI IMG/M metagenome (GOLD analysis project Ga0180007, IMG submission 121122) | Groundwater microbial communities from the Aspo Hard Rock Laboratory (HRL) deep subsurface site, Sweden - MM_PC_MetaG | ecosystem: Environmental > Aquatic > Deep subsurface > Groundwater...
ACTCTGACACTCTGACACTTTAAAGCGGATAAGGGATGTCGTGAATGGTGAATCGCGCGTCGCAAACCGCAAGAGGCGGCAAATGGTACTACCAACAAACAATATCGATCCCCGCGGGATCTTGGTTGTAGATAAACCCAAGGGCATGACCAGCCATGGCGTGGTAACGCTCGTGCGCCGTCATTTTCGGATAAAAAAAGTTGGACATGCCGGGACTCTCGATCCTAACGCCACCGGAGTCCTTGTTCTCCTGCTGGGAAAAGCCACGAAACTTTCGGAAACGTTTCTGAACCAGGATAAAGAATATGAAGCGGTGATGAAACTTGGGGAGAAAACGGATTCGGGTGATTCAGAAGGCAAGGTTATCAAGGCGCGCGAGGTGTGCCTCACCGAAGATGAATTGCAGGAAGTAATAAACGATTTCCGCGGGGATATAGAACAAATACCGCCCATGTTCTCGGCCAAGAAAATAGATGGAAAAAAACTGTACAAGTTGGCGCATAAGGGGCTCGAGGTCCCGCGTGAGCCTGTAAAAGTCTGGATAAAAGAAATAGAGATAAAAAGTGTAAGTATCCCCATGGTTCATTTCAGGGTCGTATGCAGTAAGGGCACTTACATAAGACAGTTGGCCGATGATATCGGCGACGCGCTTGGTTGCGGTGCTAATCTTGCGGAATTAAGACGTATTAGATCCGGTGAGTTTGATCTTGAGAAAGCGGTCGCGTTTGACGTGCTTTCAAAAATGGGTAAAGAAGAATTGCATGAAAATATTTTACGGACATAGGAGCGTAAGTGAATTAAGGGATCCGGTAGCTGCTATCGGCATATTTGACGGCATGCATATCGGACACAAACGTGTAATAAACCGCCTTCTGCGTGTTAACGCGCCCGGGCGGGATAAAGTTGTCGTAACTTTTGACCCCCATCCGAAAAATGTTTTGAACCCCGGTAGAGCTCTCCAGCGGATCATGTCGCTTGAGCACAGGTTACATATTTTTCGTAAGATGGGTGTAGACGCCGTTGTTGTGGTGCGCTTTTCCGAGCACATAGCACGCTTGAAACCCGAAGATTTTGTCAAAAAGATCATTGTCGAAGGGATAGGAGCCAGAACGGTATGCGTGGGGGGAAATTTCCATTTTGGCCGCGAGAAGAAAGGAAGCATAAAAACCTTTCGCGAGGTTGGCAGGCTTTACGGCGTTGATGTTCACAGCGTGTACCCGGTAAAGAAAAATAACAGGATAGTTTCAAGCACATGGGTGCGGCGTCTTGTTTTGGGGGGGAGGCTCAAGGATGCGGAAGCGCTCCTCCGGCGCCCCGTTTCTGTCCTTGGTACCGTCGTCCCAGGCGATGAGAGAGGACGTGTACTCGGGTACCCGACTGCCAATATCGATCCTCATCATGAAGTGATACCCCCTCCCGGTGTCTATGCGGTCAAGCTTGATATAGAGGGACGCATACATGACGGCGTATTGAATATCGGGTTCAAGCCGACTTTTTACGGCCGGAGCCTTAAGAAAAGAAAAGAACCACGGATAGAGGCGCATGTTTTTGGTTTCACGGGAAACCTATATGGTCTTTCTCTGGAGATATTTTTCATAGAGAAATTAAGACGCGAGAAAAAATTTCATACTGGAGGAGCGCTTCGAAAACAGATAGAAATTGACAAAGAGCATGCCAGAGAGTTTCTCGCCAGCCCGCGCATTTTGAACAAGATCAAGAGGTACAAGTACATATCGTGAATAGGCGAGAGGCACGAGGCGAGAGGCGGAACGCAAGACGCGAAACGCAAAACGACAAGGGTCAAGGGGCAAAATAGTTTTTAGAGGTTAGTAGATGCCCTGAAAAGCAGAAACCAAAAACCAGAAACCAGAAACTAAAAGCTGACAACTGACCGCTCTTTACAAATACCGCTCTATGTGGTAGTATATGGCGTTGTTTCAGACTGTCGTCTAGGAAATATGATGAACGCGCGTATCGAGGAGGTAAAAAAGAGTGTCTTTGGTAAAAGAGAAAAAACAGGATATTATTAACAATTTTAAAAAAAGCGACAACGATACCGGTTCTCCCGAGGTGCAGGTCGCGCTTCTGACCGGACGTATCGAACAGTTAATGGAGCACTTCAAAAAGCACAAGAAGGATAATCACTCCCGAAGGGGACTTTTGATGCTTGTAAATAAGAGAAGAAAGCTTCTGGCTTACTTGAAATCGGGCGATAGAGAACGGTATCAGAACGTGATCTCCAAACTTGGGCTCAGGAAATAATATTCCCAACGGCTCATCGTTCGGATAATCTTCGATCCAAAACTCAAAAAAGGATGATAATGAAAACGGAACAGGTAAAAATCGAGATAGGCGGGAAAGAATTAACGATAGGAACAGGCAAAATGGCCAAACAGGCACATGGGTCGGTAACTGTCCAATGCGGCGGCACTGTGGTGCTTGTCACCGCGGTATGCGCTAAAACGGCCAGGGAATCCGTTGATTTCTTTCCATTGACGGTAGAATATCAGGAGAAAACGTTCGCTGCCGGTAAGATACCGGGAGGTTTTTTTAAGAGAGAGGGCAGGCCCTCGGAAAAGGCGATACTTACGTCGAGAATGATCGACAGGCCCATAAGGCCTCTTTTTCCCAAGGGTCAGATGAACGAAGTGCAGGTTATTGCCACCGTTCTGTCTCTGGATGATGAAAACGATGCTGATATGCTGGCCATAACAGGCGCGTCGGCGGCATTGAGTATATCCGATATACCGTTTAACGGCCCTATCGGTGCGGTTAGAGTGGGTCTCGTCGGTGATGAATTTGTATTGAATCCCACATTTGAACAGCTTGAAGAAAGCAAGCTTGATCTGGTGGTCGTAGCGAATGAAGATGACGTAATAATGCTTGAGGCCGGGGCGGACGCCATAGGCGAAGAGAAAATGCTTGAAGCGATAAAATTTGGCGCTATAGGCGTCGGGCCTTTGCTGAAATTGCAGAATGAACTGCGGAAGAAATGCGGAAAAACGAAGAGGGAAGACATAGTTTGCGCGGAACTTAATGAAGAAATTTACGCCCTGCTTAAAGAAAAAAATTCTGATAAAATAAATAAGATCATGCATATGCCTGACGCGGATGAACGCGCCAAAGCCATTGAAATCCTGCAAGACGAACGGATAAAAGAAGAAGTTACTGAAGAAAGTAACATCAGTGAAAAAAATGTAAGGGACGCTTTCTCGGCTATGCAGAAAGAACTGATGAGAGCCATGGTCCTTAAAGAAAAAAAGCGTGTGGATGGAAGGGCGTTTGATCAGGTAAGAGCTCTCGATTCGGAGATCAATTTGCTTCCCAACACGCATGGATCAGCTCTTTTTACGCGTGGCGAGACGCAGGCGCTTGCGGTAATTACATTGGGCACCGGTTCCGATGAGCAGATCATGGACGCGCTTGAAGGGGAGTATAAAAGGAAGTTTATGTTGCATTATAATTTCCCTCCGTTCAGCGTTGGTGAGGCTCGGTTTTTAAGAGGACCCGGCAGACGCGAGATCGGGCACGGAGCCCTTGCCGCGAAAGCCTTGAAGCCGATCCTTCCTGATGTGGACAGTTTTCCGTATACCATCAGGCTGGTTTCAGAGATACTTGAATCCAATGGCTCAAGTTCCATGGCCACTGTTTGTGCCGGGTCGTTATCGCTCATGGCCAGCGGTGTGCCGGTAAAGAACGCCGTTAGCGGCATAGCTATGGGGCTGGTAAAGGAGGGCGACGATTATGCGATACTCACTGATATCGCGGGCCTGGAAGATCACTGCGGAGATATGGATTTCAAGGTCGCCGGTACAAAAGATGGTATCACAGCTCTTCAAATGGATCTCAAAATAAAAGGCGTAAGCCTCGATGAGTTAAAAGAGGGATTTGAAAAGGCAAGAAACGCGCGCATATCCATTCTGGATCATATGCGGAAAACTATCGCGGAACCTTTGGCCGAAGTCGCGGCAAATGCTCCCCGCATTGTCACGATAGATGTTCCTGTCGATAAGATACGTGATGTTATCGGCCCCGGCGGAAAAATAATACGCGGAATAATAGCTGAAACCGGTGCTGATATCAACATAGAGGACGACGGTTCGTGTCAGGTGGCCTCGGCTAATAAGGAATCTCTCGATCAGGCGGTTAAAATGGTTCGCGACATAATCGCCGAGCCGGAAGTCGGCAAGGTCTACGACGGCAAAATAACCAAGCTGATGGCTTTCGGGGCTTTTTGTGAATTCATGCCCGGGAAAGAAGGTCTCATACACGTTTCGGAACTTTCCGGCGGGTACGTGAAAGACGTTGCGTCTATCGTCAAAGAAGGTGACGCGGTTAAGGTCGTGCTTTTCGAAATAGATAAACAGGGTCGCAATAATCTCAGTGTCAAACGGGTTAAGGACGCCGGGTCCGGCCCGAAAGACAAAAAGTAGTCGGAAAGTTTTCTCATTGAAGAAAATCGCGATAAGAATAAAGCGCAAAGAAAGCGCAAAAGATCTTCCCATACCGGTTTATGCTACCTCCGGTTCCAGCGGGGTGGATCTCTATGCTGATGTTGAAGACGACGTCACACTTAACACCGGGGATATAAAACTAATTTCCTGCGGTATCTATGTAGCTATTCCGGCAGGGTATGAAGCGCAAATAAGGCCGCGAAGCGGATTGTCGTTAAAGCATGGCGTTACCATCGTCAATACTCCAGGAACTATAGATTCTGATTACCGTGGTTTGATCAATCTTATTGTCACGAATTTCGGGAAAGAAGATTTTGTCATAAAACGCGGGCTGCGCCTGGCACAGATGATAATACAGGAAGTTGTTCGGGCGGAATTTCTGGAAGTCGAAGATCTTGACGAAACCGCGAGGGCGCATGGCGGGTTTGGCCACACAGGTATCTGATATGACCATATTTGAAGCTATAATTTCCGGAATAGTGCAGGGCGTGACCGAGTTTCTTCCTATCTCAAGTTCCGGCCATCTTGTCCTTTTGCATCATTTTTTAGGTTTATCCAAACCGAGTATTTTTTTTGATATATGTCTGCATGTGGGGACACTGGGCGCCGTTATGATCTATTTTCGGAAAGAGATATTCCTGATAATCCGGGAAAGGGATCTTTTTATGATCTCATGTCTGGTCATCGGTACGATTCCGGCGATAATTGCGGCGTTTTTGTTCAAAGAGCACATCGAGCTGTTGTTTGCCCGTCCGCGCGTGGTGGCTGTTATGTTTATTGTCACCGCGTTGGTGCTTTTCGGAGGGCAATATTGCCTTCGGACACGGAACAAAAAACTGAAAGTTAAGAGGGGTGGTTCTTTTTTTGTCGGCTTGGCCCAGGCGGTGGCGCTTTTGCCCGGAGTTTCCCGGAGCGGCACGACGATATCCGCGGCTCTTGCGCTCGGAGTGGAACCGGAGACGGCGTTCAGGTTCTCTTTTTTGCTGGCCATACCGGCGATCATAGGAGCGGCCTGCTATCAAGCTCTTAACATTGGTCCGTCCGATATATTGCCGGCCGAAATACCGGAATATGCCGCCGGGACGATCGCGGCTTTTTTTGTGGGACTGATGGTTTTACCGTTCTTGTTGAAAGTGATAAGAAGCCGCCGATTGTACGTTTTTGGTGTATACTGTTTGTTATCAGGTGTGTCGTTGTTATTGTGGATATAAATAAAGCGTTTCAGACGTTGCGCAGCACAGGATACGAAATGGATGACGTACGGAAAAACGAGATAGTTGCTGTTGTGTTATTCGCGATAAGCCTGTTTGTCTTTCTGAGCATTTTCACTTTCAACGAGTATGACCTCCCATTCTACGCAAGCGATACAAACCTTGTACCGCGGAATTTGACCGGCATCGTTGGTTCATATCTTAGCGGCGTAATGCTTTTTTTGGTAGGAAAAGCCGCGTATGTCTTGCCGTTGCTCATTCTGGTGTGGGGTATCTCGCGTCTTCTTCAACTTAAACCAAGAAAGATCTTTTTTAAAATATTCGGAACGATTTTTCTTGTCACCGCCGCGGGTGCCAGTCTGAGCATGATGAATTACGCAACGAGAACAATTGCGTTCGCCAGCGGCGGATTGGTCGGATCGCTGGTATCCGAATTTTTACTGAAATATCTTGGTACGATCGGGGCGGTCGTGTTCGTTTCGTCCACGATAGTGTTATCCTTATTAATAGCTACTGAATTTCTGATACTTCCTGTTTTTGCGGGGCTTCTAAAGAAGGCCGCGCGTATTCTCGAGCGCATTGTTTCACTCACAGCGGGGAAGGGCCGCACTTCAAACGTTACCGTGGCCTCAGGCGGCGGCAAATTAAAGGATGCTAAAGCAGAAATAGCCAGGAAGCTTGAGGTTGTGAGAAAACAGGTAGAAGAATCCCGCAGAGCTACGTGGGACAAAAAAGAAGAACGCGAAATGGCCTCCCGCGGAGATCACGCGCCTGGACCGAAAGTAGTTGCCGTCGGAGAAATACGAAAGGCGCCGGCCGCGTCCGCGAGGGTAACCTCTGTTTCAAACGCGTCGGATGGGGGCACATTGTTTTACAAATTGCCGGGCCTTGATCTTTTAAAAGACCGACAAAGCGGTGGTGAAACGGCCCGGGAAGAAGACCTGAAGATGAAGGCCGCTCTTTTGGAAAAAACGCTTCTGGAATTCGGAGTGGCCGCCAGGGTCGTGAAGATAAACAGGGGCCCGGTTGTAACGATGTATGAACTCGAGCCGGCTATTGGGACTAAAGTGAACAGGATAACGTCACTTGGGGATAATATCTCACTTGTAATGAAATCGGCGAATATCAGAATAGTAGCTCCTTTGCCCGGAAAAGGGACGATCGGTATTGAGGTCCCTAATGACAAAAGTGAGATCGTACGCTTGAAATGTATACTTGAGTCAGAGGAATATTGCAATGAAGAATCACCGCTTAAACTGGCTCTGGGCAAGGATCTTTCCGGTATTCCAATGGTGGTCGATCTGGCTGCGATGCCGCATCTTTTGATAGCCGGCGCCACCGGTTCCGGCAAGACGGTCTGTATTAACTGTGTCATATGCAGCATGCTTCTCTCCGCGTCACCCGAAGAATTAAAGTTTATTATGGTTGATCCCAAAAGGGTTGAACTAATGATGTTCGAGGGGATTCCGCATCTGATATCCCCCATAGTGACCGTTCCTAAAAAAGTGGCGGTCGTTCTTGGATGGCTTATAGGCGAAATGGAACGTCGTTATGATCTATTTGCCGCAGGCGGCGTGAGAAATATTACCAGGTATAAAGAGAAGGCGAAGGCGGATTGGGAAAACCTTCCGTACATAGTTGTGATCATAGATGAGCTGGCGGATCTGATGGCCGTTTCTCAGCAGGACATAGAAGGGGCCATTATGCGTCTGGCCCAGCTTTCCCGGGCTGCCGGTATACATATGATACTTGCCACCCAGCGGCCATCCGTCAATGTGATAACAGGTGTCATTAAAGCAAATTTTCCCGCAAGAATATCTTTCAAGGTGGCGTCCAAGGTGGATTCCAGAACGGTTCTTGACGCCAACGGCGCCGAGAAACTGCTTGGGAGAGGCGATATGCTTCTTATGGAGCCCGGCAGAAGCAATCTTGTTCGCGGTCAATGCAGTTTGGTGGAAGATTCGGAGATACGCGATGTAGTTAAATTCATAAAAGACCAGACCGGTTCTCAATATTTGGAGGAAGTGGCGAGAGAACAGGCGAAAAGCTCCGCGGGCGTCCGGCAGGAGAAGGACGAATTGTACGAGGAAGCCGTGAAAGTGGTCTTGCAGACGAAACAGGCGTCAGTATCCATGGTACAGCGGAGGCTTCGCGTGGGATACACCAGGGCCGCCCGTATGGTAGATATAATGGAAGCAGACGGTATAGTGGGGCCGTACAACGGGCAGAAGGCGCGGGAGATCCTGATAGAAAACATGGACGAATTGGGAAATATGTAAAAGTCGGGAGTATGATGACAGCCAGAGAACTTGGTGACATTTTTAAAAACACTCGTGAAAAACGCGGCATGACGATCGACGATGTCGGGCGGCATTCCCGCATGCATCCGAACGTAATACGGGATCTCGAGAACGGTGTTTTCGACAGGCTCGGGCCGGTGTATACAAAAGGGTTCATAAAAAAATACGCGAAACTTCTTGAACTGGATCAGACGGACATATTAAAAAAGTATGAATCTGCTGTAAGACCGTCCGGAGAGACGGAGGAACAGGATACGCTTGAGCGGCCTGTTATCGAAAAACTTGTCGAAGAAAAGATCCTTTTCAGGAAACCTTCCAAGGAGGGATCGCGCTCTTCTGCCGGGGCTGCCAGTGAGGTCAGATCACGCTTAATAATGGCCGTTGTAATCATAATAGGAACCATTCTTTTTATTTTTCTGTTCAGGTTCAGCATACGGCTCAATATGTCCGGAGGCAAACCGAAGTCGCCGGGATGCGTGGAAGTACCGCCGGGGGTAACCGTGAAAAAAGATAAGGCTGCATCCCCGAAAGAAGAAAAACCGGCAGTGTTTCGTGGAACGGCGCCGGCGCCCAAATCAGATCCCGCGCTGCCGGCGGAGGAAAAACCGGAAACCGTCAAGGCAAAGAGAGAGGAGGACGCGTTGGTTCTTTCTCGCAGGCAGGCCCGGGCAAAAAAGGACGTTGATAGCGATAGGCTGACCTTGACACTCAAGGCTCGTGGTATGGTGTGGATACAGGTATTTGATGATGACCGCACTGTTTTTGTCGGAACGTTGAAAGACGGAGAATCAGCGACGTTGAAGTCAGAGAATAATCTCACAGTTTGGACCGGCAAAGGGGAAAACCTCGAGTTTGTGATCAACGGACGGGATCTCGGAAAAGCCGTGGATGGCGTAGTGAGGGACATCGAAGTCTCCCGGGGCGGCATGAAAGTAAACGGCAAATGGATCAAGCGGGTTGATCGATCGTGACGGCCGGCCGTTTGTCTATAAAAAGAGTATACATTTTGAGCCTCGGTTGTTCACGTAATCTTGTTGACAGCGAAGTCCTACAGGGGTTTCTCAAAGAAAAAGGTTTAACTATTGTCGACGAACCCCTGGATGCGGATCTCGCTATCGTGAATACCTGCGGATTTATTCAGGACGCGAAGCAAGAATCCATTGATATGATATTGAGGCTCGCTGAACTCAAAAAGGCCGGAAAACCCGAAAAGATCGTAGTCACCGGATGCCTTTCCCAGCGATATCCTTCGGAATTAATGGATGAGATAAAAGAGATAGATGGTGTGTTCGGAACATCCGATTATATGCGCATACCCGTTTTTCTGGATGCGATCGCTTCCGGCGTGAAAGTGACAGAAGTGTCGAGTGTCCCGTGCTTTCTATACGACAACTCTAATACCAGGGGTTTTTTGACCCCCGAACATTACGCGTATTTGAAGATACAAGAAGGCTGTTCGAACCGATGCAGTTATTGCGTTATCCCCGATCTCAGAGGGCCGTTGCGTAGCCGTACTATGGATTCTGTTATTGCGGAAGCAAAAAAAATAAGATCCGAACATAATAAAGTGAAAGAGCTTATACTTGTAGCTCAGGATATAACCGCTTTTGGCAGCGAGAAAACGGGATCCGGACAGCTACCCGCGCTTTTGAAAAAGTTATGTCCTGTAATGTCAGACGGATGGATACGACTACTGTATACTCATCCCGCGCATTTTAGTCGGGAACTTATATCCGTTATTGCCGATGAGGAAAACATTTGCAAATATATTGATCTGCCGATCCAGCACATAAACAATGAAATATTGCGGAAGATGAACCGACGTATTACCGGCGAAGAAATTAAAGATCTCATAGATCGTTTGCGCGCTCGAATGGAAGATGTGGTGCTGAGGACATCGGTTATCGTTGGTTTTCCGGGGGAGACCCGCAGCCAGTTCGCGGAACTTCTGGATTTTCTTAAAGAGACACGGTTTGAGCGGCTCGGGGCGTTTATTTACTCACCCGAGGAAGGCACCCCGGCTGCCGGTTTTCCGGAACAGGTCCCGGAAAAAGTGAAGAGGGAAAGGTTTGATGCGATAATGCGTTTGCAGCAGAATATATCCCGCGAAAATAACCTTAAATATCTTGGGAAGACATTAAGGGTGCTGATAGACGAAGAGGTATCCGATGAGACAGGCCGGGTTATACATTCAGCGGCGCTAAACCCCGCCGTTTACGGCGGGGATACATGTGAGCCGCCTCAGTATGAATCCCTATCTGGAACCCCTGGGCTTCAGCCCGGGGAGTTGAAAGGATTCATTGGCCGGAGCTATATGGATGCCCCGGAAGTCGACGGCGATGTATACGTGGAGGGGCAGGACATATGTGTAGGTGATTTCGTCAATGTAGAGATCACCGGTGCCATGGAATATGATCTTATCGGGGTCGCGGCAAGATGAATCTACCGAATAAAATAACGGTCGCAAGAATAGCCCTTACGTTTATTTTTATGATCCTTCTTTTTTCCGGGGGGATCATTTGTAAGATATTCGCCTTTGTGATATTCATGATAGCCGCTTTGAGCGATTATCTAGATGGTTTTATTGCCAAGAAATACGACCTGAAGTCTGATTTTGGTAAGGTAATGGATCCGGTGGCCGATAAGGTCCTTACGCTGGCCGCTTTTCTCGCCTTTGTGGAAATGAAACTCATTCCGGCGTGGATACTTGTGATCATCATAATGCGGGAGCTGCTTGTGACGAGCTTAAGGATACTCGCGCTCAAGAATAACGAGGTGCTTCCTGCCGGGATGGGAGGTAAGCATAAAACCGTTTCACAGATGTTTTCCATACTGGTTATCCTGATATTTATAGTTTTCAAAGAGGCCGGAGTTGAAGTATTCGGTTTCTGGAACCCCGCATTTGAATACTGGTACAGACAGGTGATATTCGTTCTTATGCTTATAACAGTTGTGCTTACTATCGGGAGCGGGGTTTCATATATTGTGGGGAATAAAAAATATATCCATAACGGTGGAAATGGATCAAAAGATATCTCATAACATAGCCACAGTCTTCGGTTTGGGAAAACTGCCATTAGCTCCGGGGACCTGGGGAAGCCTTGCCGGGCTTGTATTGTGCGTGGCATTGCACGGGCATATCGTTCTGTACACTCTGGTTTTTTTGTGTCTATTCATTATTGGAGTGATTTCCGCGGCCAATGTTGAAGCGGATTCTGACGTCCGGGATCCGGCGTATATCGTGATTGACGAATTTGCGTGCATATTCCCGGTTTTTTTTCTTATACCGTTAAGTCCGGCATATGTTTTAGCGGGGTTTATCATATATCGTTTGATGGATATAGTGAAACCTCCGCCTATTCGCAAGATAGAGAAGTTGAAAGGGGGATGGGGGATCATGCTCGATGATCTCGTTGCCGCCATTTACGCCAACATTATACTTCACTCATTAGTCTATTCCCGTATATTTTAGTAGGGGCGAAAAATCTTTCGCCCTTTGTGAATTCGTGGGCGAAAAATCTTTCGCCCTTTGTGAATTCGTGGGCGAAAAATCTTTCGCCCCTACCGCTTTTTTGACACACGTTTCTTGCTTTTTTCCCGGAAGTCATTATACTTTACAGCACTTGCTAACTCGTATCGCTATATATGAAATAGTGTTAGCAGGTGTCAATAAAGGGTAATTTGTAACAATAGGTAACAAACCATAAAAAGTGTGATCGAAGGGGATTGCATACGTGGAGGGATTATGGCCAGTCAAATGATGACCGTAGATGAGGTAGCCAAATACCTGAAAATAAAGGTGGTTACCATCTATAAGCACGCCCAGCAGGGGAAGCTTCCGGCCTTTAAGGTTGGCTCCAGTTGGCGCTTCAAAAAATCAACTATCGACAACTGGATAGAGAAACAAGAGAAGAAAACGATCTAATTGTTCGAAAGGAGTTTTCGATGATACGGATAAAAGTCGTGAATAAAATAAACAAAAAGGCCGGGGAGGTGTTTAAGGTCGTGAAAGATTTTAAAAAGTACGCGGATTTTATTTCCGGCGTAAAACAGATCACTGAACTGCCGGGTAATGGAAATATCCTGCGAATGAGATGGCAGGTCGACTTTGACGGAGCGCCTTTTGAGTGGACAGAGGAAGAGATCATCCACAAACAGAGCAAAACCATCTCATTTAAAGCTCTCGAAGGGGATTTTTATATCTATTGCGGGGAATGGCGGATCGAAGATACAGGGGATAACGGCTCAAATATCAAACTGGAAGCTTATTTTGATTGGGGCGTACCCAATATGGAAAAACACGTCGGCGCGATGCTGGAAAGAAAGGCAAAAAAGGCGCTTAAAGGAATGGTTTTATCGCTAAAAAGGAAGTGCGAAAATGGATAAATTTGGATTTCTTTTGCACAATACCGATTGGCATATGACCGCCAAGGCATACGATGAGCCTCGTTTAGATTTTTCCATTGAAGAAAATTCCGATAGACAGAGGATGACAGAACGGGTTTTGCGGTGGGTATATCCTTATTACCAGTCGACCATTACCGGGATCAAGTCCAAAACCGGCAAAGAGATCGAGGGCTACTTTTTTGTCAGCATGATGGTTCCCGAGCAATTTTTGAATATGAACGATAGCGTTCTTTTGCGTCATCTTGTAAAAGTCGGAGAACTGGCTCAGAGTATGGGCGTCGGCATGCTTGGTCTTGGGGCCTATACCGCTTTAGTGGGGCGCAGAGGCCTGGAACTCGCTAAAAGAATGGATATTCCCATTACGACGGGTTCCGCGTATACAATAGTTTCCATAATAGAAGCGATATTTCTTGCGGCATCGCAAGTCCGGCTTGATCTCAAAAAAAGTAATTGCGTGATCGTGGGCGCAACGGGGAAAATTGGGAAGGTATGTTCAAAAATGCTGGTTATGTCCGGCCAGGTCGGAAAGGTAACTTTAGTCGCCAGGAACGAATCCAGGCTGGATGCCCAGAAAGATGATCTGCTCTCAATAGGAAACAGCTGCGAAGTGAAGGTGTCGACGAATTTAAGGGAAGCTTTGAAGCATGCGGATGTGGCGCTGTTTGTGACCAACTACCCCAAGAGTTTGGTTTCTGAGGATGATTTTCCTCCGGGAGCCATTGTCTGTGATGTTTCGGTTCCCAAAAACGTTTCGGAAGATATTTTTGAAGGAAGAAATGATATATTGTTGTTCGAAGGTGGCGTGATAAGGCCGCCGAGCAACGTTGATTTTAATTTTTTCTTTGGCCCAAATAAAGGTCTGGCATATGCGTGCATAGCGGAGACCATGATTCTGACATTGGAACGAAAATTTGAAAATTATTCCATTGGAGCTAATGTTGATTTTGACAAGGTCATAGAAATGAAGGAACTGGCGGAAAAACATGGATTTTGCATAAATGAACTGCGAAGCGCGTATGAAGTCATAACTGATCAGAGAATCTCAAGAACGGCAAAAAGTATATCGGACAAAAATAAAAAGTTGGTTTATTTATGACAATTTATACTATAAGTTCGCTTCTCGCGTCTCTGGTATGTATTTTCTTGAGTATGTTTGTTTTGTGTCAGAAAAACAAAAACGTTGTTCACAGAAATTTTATTTTAGTGACAATGGCTACCGGCATCTGGTGCCTTTTCCCGATCATCGCGTACAACGACCGGTTATCTGATCTGTTTCTTTCGAGGGCGGTTTATCTATTTGCCATCCTCGCGCCCGCGTTATTCCTGCGTTTCATTTTGTCCACCATAGAAAAGTGGATCGGAAAAATCGATAAGATCGTCTTAAGATCGACATATATAATATGCGTGTTTTTTCTGCTGTTCGCGTACTCTCCGTTTTTTATCCTGGATATTCGACGGTTAAATTTATCGTCGAAAATAGTTCCGGGCGGCGTCTTCTATGCTTTCATAGCGTTTTTTTTCGTGATTTGCATATACGCTTTTTGCAGACTGTATGCTGTGATGATGAAGACCAGGACCAGACAGTTATATTATATATTCTGGGGATTTTTTATCGCTTTAATAGGCGGTTTCGTCCATTTTTTACCGGTTTTTAATATCCAGGAAATGGTTCCACATGATCTTTTCGTGATCGTTTATACGTGCGTAATTTTCTATGCCATCGTGCGCCACCAATTACTTGGCATTGACGTCATAATAAAGAGGACCCTTGTTTTTACCGGCCTTTTCGCGGCGTCTTACGCTGTATTTGCCTGTTTTGCGTATCTCGGGTCTCTTGTGTTTGAGAATATGCTCGAGAACCGGTGGATCGCATTATTCCCGTCGGTTTTCGTGATCGTGCTCATACTGCGTCCGCTGGAAAACGTGCTGGTAAATGTTACTGATAAGTTTCTTTTCCAGAAAAAATATGACTACAAAGAGCTGCTAAAAACCTTCGCGGATGACGTATTAACTGTACTGAATATCGGGGTCCTGGGCGGTCTTACGGCAAACAAACTCAGCGAAATAATGAAATTACGTTGCGTATCCGTTCTGTTGCGCGACGATGATGACAGCGATTTCAAACTTGTGGCTTCCGTGGGCGAACCATCTGCCAAGGAGTGTGTTTTGCCTTGTTGTCCGGCGTTGATAGCGGATATGGAGAAATCCGGGTATTGCATGATCGAACCTAAGGGAGATAGCGGGGACGTGAAATTATCCTCCGATACCGCCGAAACTATCAAAACCCTGGGCGGCAGTTTGGTCATATCCCTCCGGCGCGACAAGAGCATTCTGGGCCTGCTGGTACTCGGGGCGAAGAAGTCCGATGAAGATTTCACACGGGACGATATCGATATTTTGCTTCCGTTAGCCGGAACAATAGCAATAGCTATTACCAATGCCCGCCTCATTGCTAAACTTTCCCAGGCCCAGGCGCAGGCGGCGCAGCGGGAAAAGATGGCGGTTATCGGAACACTTTCCGCGGGTATAAATCATGAAATATGTAATCCGTTAGGCATTATCCGCGGCCAATGTGAGTTATTCATTTTAAATAAGGAAGATGGGTTCTATGAGAACGCGGATCCGGCTGAGGTTATCGACAAGGCACAGGAGATAATGGAGAAAGTTATAAACGAAACTGACAGGGCATCTAGCATAACGAAAAGACTTTCAGCTTTTTCCAAGCCCTCGAAAGACGAGAAAGAAAACGATGTTAGCGTAGAAAAAGAGTTAGAAGAAGTGATGGCGCTTCTTGAACATGATCTTAAACTTGATAATGTGGAAATACAGAAAATGATACCCAAAAACCTTCCGAATATTTCCGCGGATCGAAAGCAAATGCAGGAGATATTCTTTAACCTCATAAGGAATGCCGCGCAGGCAATTAAGGGGCGCGGCAAGATATTGATAAAGGCGTCAGAAAAGGGCAACAATGTGCAGATAAACATCGAAGACACCGGTTCCGGTATTACGCGGGAGCAACTGGCCCAGATCTGGGATCCATTTTTCACGACCAAAGAACCCGGTAGCGGTACCGGCCTCGGACTTTTTATTGTGAAACAGATTGTTGAGAGAAATAACGGCCGTATCAGTGTTGATAGTGAACCGGGTAAAGGGACTAGTTTTAAATTGTTATTTAACACCGCGCTCTCGATCGTGTAAAGGAAAAACATTATGAGGAGAGATAAGATCAAGATCCTGGCGATAGACGATGAGGCGTCCAACGTAATAATCGTGACGGCTTTTAAAGATTCGGGGGAGACAAAAGCACGACTTCTGGATGAAGGGGCATATGCTTATGTTGAAAAGTCTGTCGCGAGCTTGAAAGAGCTGGAAAAGCTTGTTGAAAAAGCGGACAATAGCGTCGAGGAGGACATCGTAGGATGATAAAGATAATGATTGTGGATGATGAGACCGAGATCTGTGATTTTGTGCAAAGTTTTTTTAAAGAACGGAATTTTGATGTCGTCACAGCTAATAATGGACGGGAAGCGTTGGTGCTTGCTGAGATGCAGAACCCGGATATCATACTTCTTGATCTAAAAATGCCGGTTATGGATGGAATGGAGACTTTGAAAGAGCTCAAAAAGCGGTGTTATCAGGGCAAAGTGGTCATGGTCACAGCGGTGGAAGATATGGGCAAGATCGACGAGGCCCGATCCTACGGTGTCGCGGAGTATATCACGAAACCGCTTGTACTGGGCCAGCTGGCGAAAATTGTTCTGAAACTGGCAGGGGAGCACAGCCTATCTTCATAAAAAAAAGGAACGGATATGAGCTATAAAAGTGAATGGCAGAAAATAGAGGAATGGATGGCTAACAAGGTGAAGGCCGCCCCGGGCGGCGGTATGGAAATGTCTAACCAACTGCAAGCCCACCGGCAGGAAGCGGAACTGGATTACCAGGTTTTTCTTGAAGAAGCTTCTCGTAGCATGATACGGTTCAAGAAGCCTGAGCATCTGATAAAGATGATAGTCAAGCTCATCGATGAACAGGTGAGGACCACGCATATTGCCATGTTGATATATTCTGAGGGTAAAGGTTATTATCACCTCATTGATAGTAAGGGATCCGAGGGATGTAAGATCCCGGTAGGGTTTATTAAGCTGACCCTGAACAACGCTTTGGTGCGGCTTTTTCACGAAAGGCTGAACTATAAGATCTCGGATTCAGGAGCGATCGTTCACGCGGACATTGTTAACATCGCGAAAAAATACGAGAAAAAAAACGTAAATGACACAGCATTCGATTTGCTTCCGCAAGTTGCGGAACAGATGAAGCTGTTAAAAGGGGATGTGGCCGTTCCGGTCTATTACAAACGGGACCTGCTTGGTGTTTTTATTTTCGGAGAAAAACTTTCAAAGAAAAAGTTCTCGCGGCAGGAGATCAGTTTTTTTACCACACTTGCGAATGACGTGGCAATGGCGCTTTCCAACACTCAACTTATTCAGGATCTTCAGGATAAGATCCGTGAAGTCCATGTTCTTTACGAGAGAGAACACAGGATGTTCATTCACACCGCTATTTCTCTGGCGGCGGCCATCGATGCCAGAGATCAGTACACACACGGGCATACCGAACGAGTTACGCAGTACGCCCTTGCGATAGCGAACGAGATCGAGGAACTCCCGGAAGCGAAAGAGTATCCGAATTTCAAGGAGACCCTGCATATTGCGGCGCTTCTCCATGACATCGGCAAGATCGGCGTACCGGATGCCATACTGAATAAGACAAGCCAGCTTACACGTGAGGAATACGAAAAGATCAAGGAACATAGCGTTACCGGCGCTACGATATTAAATCCGATCCGGGAGTTAGGTGACATTGCGATGGAGGTTCGGGCGCATCACGAAAGATACGACGGTGCCGGATATCCCGATGGTTTAAAGGGCGATGATATACCGTTCGTCGCGCGTATAATCTTTGTAGCGGATACGTTTGACGCTATTACAAGCGACAGGCCCTACAGACAGAGAAAAATAGACGAAGTCGCCGTGCAGATGATAAAGGACAACTCCGGGACCCAGTTCGACTCTATAATAGTCAGTGCTTTTCTCCTGGCGCACAGGAAAGGCAGGATAAAGAGCCGATCCGGTTAGCGAGGCTTACGCCGGTGAAATGATGCATATCACTTTAGCGTCGGATTTCATCCTGTTATGGAATACATGGGATAGGGACGCGTCGAAATAAAGTGAGTCTCCCTGGCACAGAGAATACTGCTTATGTCCGATGACCGCGTTTACAGAACCGGTCATTACGTATAGAAATTTTTCCGTCCCGGTCTTATTTCGTTCTTCACGCGTTTTGCCGCCTCCGGCCAGCTTTATCATTAACGGGAGGATCTTTTTATCCGGTGTCTTCGCGACGAGAAGTTCATACTTCACTTTTTTTGAATGGACAAAATGATCTATGCGCGCGACCTCGGAAACGGTTTCCACCGTTTTGGACGCGTCTTCGATCTCGCGGTACAGATCGGCAAGAGAGGCGGAAAGCGCTTTGCATATTCGGTTATGCGCGTCCAGTGTTCCGATCATCCTGTTGTTTTCCATGCGGCTCAACGTCGCGAGAGCGACACCGCTTTTCTTTGATAGATCTTCCAGCGTCATGTTTTTTTCTTTTCTGATATTGTGAAGTTTTTCCCCGATCTTCATCATGTCTCCTCCTTGATGACAGATATTATACAACATTTTTTGTGAAAAATCAAATTCAGTTAGCAAAACAAAAAGGATACAAATAACACGGTTGTAGAAGCAGTCAAAATTTTGAATAACTTCAAATTTTGGCAGGAACCATCCGTAAAATCTCCGCGATATTTTACGGATCAAAATTCGGAGTACCATCAAACAATAATAGGAATATTGCGTGATGGCAGGAAGAGAATATATTTTTTTGTTTGCTTTTCAAATTTTCAGCACTATACTTTGTACTGATAATTATAGTGTTTTTAAAAAAAGGAGTAACCACTATGAAAACACGCACAATTGTTAGATGCGCGATCTTTTTCGTTATTGTGGCGGTAGCTTTGGGATTTATGTTCCCGGAAAACGCTGTGGCGCTTAACGGCACCCGGATGCTCGGTTTCAGCGCGCGTGACGGCGCCATGGCCGGCGCGACCACGGCGTCCGCGGCGGATACTTCATGTATGATAAAGAACCCGGCCGGGCTTGTGCGGATAGGGAACCGCCTCGACATGGAATACCTTAATTTACTGCCTCATGATGTTTCCATGCATACTGAAGGGGCCCTGTCTAACGCCGGAAAAAGACAGAAGAGCAAGATTAACTATTTACCCGGTATGGATTCCGGCTTGAGTTATCAGACGTCCGGTATTGGTGACTATCCGGTGGCTGTCGGTTGTGGTTTTTTTACTTTGGCAGGAGTCGCGGGATCATATGCGGAGCCGCGGTTAAACCCTGCGTTGGGAGTCGGACAATACGACCGGTTCATATATCTCACTCAGTCGAGGATGACACCCGCGATCGCTGTGGGTATAACCGATAATTTTTCCATAGGATTAGCGGCGAATATCGGGCTTTCGTCGTTGAGCACAGACATGGCATTTGCTGCTTCTAATGGAACATATCCTGAAACCGCGGGCCATAAAAAGATCGATATGGCTGTTGGCGGCGGATTCACAGCGGGGATACTCTATACGTTTAACGATATGATCTCTATCGGAGCGGCTTACGAGAGTAAAACATTTATGTCACATTTCAACAAGTACAAGGAGTCTTTCCATCTTATTGACGCGCCGCGCAGCGCTTCCATTGGGTTTTCATTTAAACCGATAAAAAAGCTTGAGATCACTTATGATACCAGGTGGATCAATTGGGAGGGAACAAAGGCTTGTTACCGCGGCCCGCAGCAGGGAGGGTTCGGATGGCAAGATCAATGGGTTTTTTCGGCGGGTTCCGAATACACCCCAAACGATAAATGGAAATTGCGTTTAGGATATAATTACGGGAAATCACCGATTCGTGAAAAAGTGATTTTTGCCAACGCGCTTTTAGGCGTTATTATGGAACATCACCTTACGGCGGGCCTCGCTTACCAGATCGACGACAATTGGGGAGTGGATCTAACGTGGGAGCATCATTTCTTCAATGCCATGGCAGACAGTGGCGCAGGTGATTTGTACAGTAGAGTCGGCCAGGGTACAAAAGTCACCGCCGCCGCCGAAGTCGTCGGGATAGGTATAAGTTACGTGTTTTAGTCCGCGTTGGGCGTTCCGCTTATTGCGTTCACCATCCACCACCCACACGATTCACCATTCACAAACAAAGGGCGAAAGTCAACGCGTAACGCGGGACGAGACGTCGTTTCGCGTCTTGCGGTACACATCCACTCATCACTTCTCGCCTCTTGCCTCTTTTTGCGGGAGTCCTGATCCAGCATAATCATTGACAAAGCGGTATTTAGCGGGTATACTTTGCTAAAGTGGTTTAAAATGGAGGAAAGTGGAGTGTTTTACGGCGAATACTCACATACGATAGATAGGAAGAATCGAGTTATCATACCCTCAAAATTCCGCGAAACCCTGCGGGAAAAGGGCATAGAGAAGCTGTATGTCACACGAGGTTTGGATAAATGTCTTTTCATGTTCCCGGAAAGTCAATGGAAGATCCAGGAACAGAAGTTCAAAGCGATGCCGTTCACGAAGAGTGAAGTAAGAAAATTTACGCGTCAATTTTTTGGCGGCGCTCAAGAAGTAGAGCCCGACAGACAGTGGAGGATCCTCATCCCGGATTATCTTAAGGAATACGCGGATCTTACACGTGACATAAAAATACTGGGTGTAGCTGACCGTATTGAAATATGGGATATCGGCAAGTGGGAGAAGTTCTACGGCGCGTCCAGAGAAAAATACGAGGAGATAGCGGAAAATTTAATGGATCTTGAGTAAGGGAGGGATAATGATGTATAGACGATGCGCTGTTAAATTTAATAAGAAGCAAGTGGAATTCATAAATTGCGTGAACATGGTGGAGCGCGTGAGAAAGGCAAGGGCTTTGCCGGCCGGGATCTCGCGTCTTGGTGTAGAGCGGTATGTGTTGGCATCGGTGGGTGAAGAAGAAAAGAAACAGTATCGCATCAAAAATTGTTCTTAAAAAAATGGCGCATCTCCCGGTATTATTTGAAGAAGTTCTGTTACACCTGCGGCCGGAACCCGGGGATGTTATTTTTGATGCCACAGCCGGTGGGGGAGGGCATGCCGGAGAGATATTAAAGCGGATCGGACCAAGCGGAAAATTGATAGCTGTTGATCGGGACGCCGAAGCAATGGAGAGGATCATGGCCAAATTCAAGGAACTTAATAGCTCTTTGACGTGCGTCAATGATGACTTTCGGAACATCCGCGATATTTTAGGCGTTCGTGGTATTAGCACTATTGATGGAGCGTTATTTGATCTGGGAGTTTCGTCTTATCATCTGGATGACGGTAGCCGTGGCTTTAGTTTTTTGAAAGATGGGCCGCTCGATATGCGGTTTGATACACGCGGCGGGATATCGGCGCGTGATGTGGTGAACACGTACAGCCAAGATGAGTTAAGAACGATCATAAAAGATTTTGGCGAGGAAAGACACGCGTTGCTGGTGGCGAGGCGGATCTGTTCCGCGAGGAAAGCCGGCGCGATCAATACAACTGGTGAGCTCGCGAAGATAGTTGACGAAGCGGTGGGAAGCAAATATCGGCATCAAAGGTTGCACCTAGCGGCGAGGACGTTCCAGGCATTGCGAATATTTGTGAACGACGAACTTGCGGCCGTCCGTGAGGGCGCGGCGGGCGCGATCGATTACCTGCGTCCCGGTGCGCGGATCTGTGTGATATCGTTCCATTCGCTGGAAGACCGGATCGTAAAGAATATTTTTAGGGATAAAAAAAAGGAAGGGCACCTTGATATCGTGACCAAAAAGCCTCTTGGCCCCGGCTTCGATGAGATCCGGAATAACCCGCGATCACGCAGCGCGAAATTGCGGGTGGCGGAGAAGAAAATATGAGGGTTTACAGGAGTTTGTTCACATATTTTGTTATCAGTGCGCTTGCCTTTGGTTACGTGCACCAGCGCGTCGAGATAATCAAAGCCGGGTATGGCCGGGAGGAGAACAGAAAACAGCTTTCTCACCTGGTTGACCAAAATTCCAAATTAATGTATAATCTCTCCAAGCTGGAATCCTCCAAAAACCTGCTCTCTTCGCTTGATAGCGGCCGGATCGTTTTCGCCGGACAGCGCTTGCAGCAGAGAGGGTCCTATGTGTTATCTTGGCGTGACCACGCGGACGAAGAGTACGCGGACGGTTTCATCAGCCGGGTAATGGATGTTTTTACCGAAAAAGCTGAAGCTAAATCACGAAGGTAGGGAGGATGCGGGCGCGGGGGTTTAACCGGCATGAAGAGCATCTGGGGATCCGCGGTTCCTGTTTACCAATGAGGAAGTATGTTCAGGCGACGACAATACGCGGTTTTTATTGTTCTATCAGCGGTTTTTTTATCCCTTTTTTTTCGGCTAATGTATTTACAGATTTTCAACCACGAAAAATTCAAGGAGATGGCTGAAGAACAACACAACACTGTTTACCGAATAGAGCCTCTCCGTGGAATGATCTGTGATAGATTCGGCGAGCCTTTGGCGATAAATTTGGATACGCCGAGCATCTGCGCTAATCCCCGATCGATAGACGATAAGGAAAATACCGCTCATCAGTTATCCCGCGCTCTTGATGTTGACGAAGAGGTCCTGTTAGAACGCCTCAGACGTGATAAGGCATTTGTGTGGGTAAAACGACGGGTGGCTCCTCCCATCGCGGCGAAAGTGAAGGGATTAGAACTCCCCGGTATTTATCTCACCAATGAGAGCAAACGTTATTATCCTAACGACGCGATGGCGGCGCACATTGTTGGTTTTGCCGGACTCGACAATGCGGGGCTTGAGGGTATCGAGCTTTTTTATGACAGTAAACTGCGGGGTAAACCCGGCCTCAGGTATGTTGTCCGGGATGCCCGGTTAAAACCGATATTGTTTGATGAAAAAAGCTCTGTCCCGGCCCAGAATGGTTTTAACGTGGTGCTTACCATCGACAGTGTGATCCAGTATATCGTTGAGAAAGAACTTGATGCTATGGTCAAAAAGTTCAAAGCGAAAGGCGCGTCGATAATAGTGATGGAACCCTCGACCGGGAAGATCCTCGCGATGGCAAGTTATCCCGGATATGATCTTAATGATTCCGCCAACGTCCGAGCCGCGGCAAAAAAAAATACCGCCATAGCAAGTGTGTTTGAACCCGGCAGCGTGTTCAAGATCATTACAGCGAGCGCCGCGCTGAACGAGGGAATATGCTCACTTGATGAAAAGTTTGATTGCGAGAACGGAAGCTACTCTATTGGCGGGCGGATATTGAGCGACTATCACCCGTATGGAGAACTAACCTTTGATAAGGTCATATCTAAATCGAGCAATATAGGGACCGTGAAGATCGCGCGCAAACTTGGGAAGAAGAAATTCTGCGAGTATATCGAGAGATTTGGATTTGGAAAGATAAACGGCATTGATCTCGCCGGGGAGGTCCCGGGCATATACCGTTCTCCGGATGGCTGGACGCCCAGCGATATGACTACCATACCTATCGGACAGGGAATAGCGGTTACGCCGCTTCAGCTTGTATGCGCGGTTAGTGCAATAGCTGCCGGGGGTAACTTGATGAAACCGTATATTGTTGATCGCGTAACAACCTGGGAGGGCGGTGTTGTCCGCTCCAATCATCCTCTCGTAAGGAGAAGAGTGTTAACAAATGAGACATGCCGGGAAATGCGGTCCATACTTGCCGATGTAGTCGAGACAGGGACCGGCCGCCGCGCACGCTCTAAGATCTATGTCATGTGCGGTAAAACGGGAACCGCTCAGATGGTAAACTCGGAAGGTGGTTATTACAAGAACAAATATGACGCTACATTTATTGGCTTCGCGCCGAAGGAGGACGCGCGGATAAGCATGATTGTCACCGCGAGGGATCCACATCCGTCTCATTTTGGCGGAACAGTGGCCGGGCCGACATTCAAGAACATAGCGGAAAAAACATTAGAATATCTGGAGTCAAATTCGAATGATTAAAGGTGTAAAAGAATTTCTTAAACCGGTTTCATCGGATCCCGGACGGATCAGGATAGATTCGCGCAAAGTCTCATCCGGCGACGTTTTTATCGCGGTAAAGGGAACATCGCGTGACGGACACGCGTTTATCCGGGAAGCCGTTCGGAACGGCGCGGCGGCCGTCCTGTGTGAACACATTCCGGCCGGAGTTCATGCTGCCTGCGCAAAATTTACGGTCGTTCCCGACACAGTCGAAGCCATTGGGGATATCGCGAAGAATATTTACGGTGACCCGTCCTCAAAAATGCGGACCTATGGCATTACCGGGACAAATGGTAAGACCACGACGGCTTTTCTTATGCGTCATATTTTGGAGACTGCCGGGTTCCGAAGCGGTCTGGTAAGCACGGTGTGTACGATCGTTTCAGATGATATCAGATCTCGCTCGGCCATGACCACTCCGGGTGTTATGGAACTCAACAGTCTTTTATCCAAGATGTTCGATGGCGGCAAAAATGCCGCCGTGATCGAAATATCCTCACACGCATTGGCGCAGAGAAGGGTTTCCGGGCTTGAGCTTGACCGTGCGGTGTTTACCAATATAACGCCGGAACATCTCGATTATCACAAAAACATGGAAGCGTATTTCAAAGCCAAATCCGGGATATTTGGTATTCTTAAGCCCGGCGGCCTTGGCGTGATTAACGCGGATGATCCTATGGCTGCCGATGTTCTCAGATCTTCCGGGATCCTGTCTGTGGTGACTTTTGGAGTAGGCCGCAGCCGGGATATCCGGGCGGAAGATATTAAATTGTCATCTTACGGCGCGGAATTCGACATTGTAACGGAAAATTACGGAGCGATCCATGTTGTGACCCGTTTGGCCGGGAAGCATAATGTTTACAACATTCTTGGCGCGGCGGCCGCGCTTCTTTCATCCGATATCGATATTACGGTTATCGCCCGGGCTATCGAAACATTTTTTCCGGTACCCGGACGTTTTGAAAGGATAGACCATTCCGGAGCTTTTGATGTTTTTGTTGATTACGCGCATACGCCCGACGCTTTGGAAAATGTCTTGAAATGTTTGAGGGGATTGACGAGGAACAGGCTTATCTGTGTTTTTGGATGCGGCGGCGATCGTGATCGGTCGAAAAGACCGGTAATGGGGGAAATTGCGTCCAGGTTCGCGGATCACGTGATACTGACAAGCGATAATCCACGAAGCGAGAGCCCCGATGAGATCTTACGACAGATAGAAAAGGGAGTGATTGCGAGGGGCAACCATAGTATAATAAAATTGCGACGTGACGCTATTTTTTTGGCTGTCGCGATGGCCGGGCCCGGTGACGCGGTGATTATTGCCGGTAAAGGGCATGAAGATTACCAGATCATTGGGGATCGGACGGTTCATTTTGATGATCGTGAGGTTGCCGGACGGGCGCTCCGGGAGAGGGGATATTGATATCAGAAGATGATAGAGATCGGTGTAAAAGATATCGCTGACGTATCGGACGGAGAGTTGAGTTATTCGAGCGCCGCGGGTGCGGCAGTCCGGGGATTTTCCATTGATTCCCGGACCATAAAACCCGGAGAGTTTTTTATTGCCATTCCGGGAAAGAACGCCGACGGGCACGATCATATCGCTGAAGCCGTCGCCAGAGGCGCGGCCGGAGTGATATCTGAACGCCCGCGCGATGTGATCGATGGATCGGGGAAGAGCCACTTTATTCGCGTTGTTAGTTCAGTCGGCGCGATGGGATCTATTGCCGGCCATATTCGGAGCAAAGTAGATATTCCAATTATCGCGGTGACAGGAACTAATGGAAAAACGACCGTTAAAGACATATTGCAGCGTTTGCTTTCAGAGAAATATCATACACTTAAAAGCCCTTCTTCGTACAACAACATGGTCGGCGTAAGCCTTACGCTGTTCGGGCTTGACAGGACACATGAGGCGGCGGTGTTTGAATTGGGGACAAATCATCCCGGTGAGATCGTCTCTCTTGCGAGGCTTGTACGGCCGGGTCACGCGGTTATCACGAACATAGGCCCCGGTCACCTGGAGTTTTTCGGGGACACCGATGGTGTTTTCAGGGAGAAGGCTGGCGTTCTTGAGTGTCTCCCGGAAGGCGGCGCGGCTTTTCTTTCCGGCGACGATGATTCTTTGCGTTCCTTGCGCGCCTGCGGCAGGGAGATCATGTTCTTTGGAAAAACGCCGGGTTGTGAGTTTCATATTCAGGACATACAAAAAAAAGAAATTGGATATGATTTCCGGTTAAACGGCGAACTTTTGCGAATACCGTTTGATGGGGAACACAATGTTTATAATGCCGCGGCCGCCTCGGCTGTTGCCGCGTTCATGGGGGTTGAATACAGCGCGATACGCGCCGGACTTTTTGAAACAGCGCTTCCCGCGATGAGGATGAAAAGGGTTTCAGCAGGAGGGATGGTTTTTTTAAATGACGCGTATAACGCCAATCCGGCTTCGTTTGAATGCGCCCTGAAAACATTAGCGGGCATGGATCTCGCGGGGAGAAAATGGGTGATCGCCGGAGATATGCTGGAACTTGGCAGTCGTTCCGAAGAATCGCATCGGAACCTTGGGGCGCGCGTCGCGGCCGGGAATTTTGATTTTTTAATAACACTCGGCGATGCCGCGTCGATAACAGCGCGGGAAGCGGTTCTTGCGGGAATGGATGCTGAAAATGTTTTTCGCGCCAAGGATCACGAAGAGGCCGCTCGCATCATTCGGGAGATCGCGCGTCCGGAAGACATGATATTGCTTAAGGGTTCACGAAAGATGAGAATGGAGGATATCCTGAAATGTTTTACTACTTCTTGTTTCCGTTAAAAGATATTTGGTTTGGGTTCAACATATTTCGCTACATAACTTTTAGGGCAAGCATGGCCGCGGTAACATCGTTTGTCCTGTGCGTCGTTTTTGGCCCGATGATAATTCGGGTGTTGCGCAAGTTGGATATAGGACAGTATGTCAGAAAAAAACATGTGAGCGCCCTGTCAGATTTTCATGATGCCAAGGAAGGGACACCTACGATGGGCGGGATGCTGATCATCGCGTCCCTCTTGATCTCATCCCTTCTGTGGTGCCGGCTTGACAACGATTACGTTATTCTGGTTCTCGGAGGAATGGTCTGGATGGGATTTATCGGTTTCATAGATGATTACCTGAAATTGAAGAACCAAAGCGCGAAAGGGCTCAGGGTGATCACCAAACTTCTCGGACAGGTGGTTCTCGCGCTGATAGTCGGGGGAGTTGTGTTGCACAGCAAGGCAATCGGTACGGATCTTTATATTCCGTTCATAAAGAACGCTGTTTCGAGTCTTGGGATATTTTACATATTATTTATTTTGCTCGTGATAGTAGGCGCCTCTAACGCTGTAAATCTTACGGACGGGTTGGACGGCCTTGCCATCGGTTGTATGCTGTTCGTTTCGTTCACGTACGCCGTGATGGCATATGTGACAGGTAACTCGGTCCTTAGCGGGTACCTGAACATTTTTTATCTGCCGGGATCGGGTGAACTTACATGTTTTTGCGCGGCGATGATCGGCGCGGGATTGGGATTCCTTTGGTTCAATAGCCATCCTGCCGAAGTTTTTATGGGGGATACGGGCTCATTGGCGCTCGGCGGTTCGATCGCGATAGTAAGTGTTCTATTGAAAAAAGAGGTTTTGCTGTTGATCGCGGGAGGGGTATTCGTGATGGAATCCGTCTCAGTGATCTTACAGGTACTGTTTTTTAAAACAAAGGGGAAGCGGCTCTTCCGAATGTCCCCGATCCATCATCATTTTCAGTTGAAAGGGTGGTCCGAGTCTAAGATCACCGTGCGTTTCTGGATAATATCCGCCATACTCGCGATGTTGAGCATGGCTGCGTTGAAAGTACGCTAAAAAGACGGCGAGGAGGTGATCAGCGATCGATCTTAGAAACAAGAACATACTGGTGATCGGCATGGGCGCGAGCGGATGTTCGGCCGCCCGGTTTCTCGCGGAAAAAGGGGCGCGGGTCAGGGTTACAGAAAGCGCTTCCACACCCGGTCTCGACACGCGCGAAGCGGATCTTGATCGCGCCGGCATTCGCGCGGAAACCGGCGGCCATACGAGGGAGTTCTGCGGAGACCCATTTATGGTGGTTGTTTCACCGGGTGTGGATCTTCGTATGCCGGAAATTGCCGCCGTTATCCCGCGCGGCGCCCCCGTTATCGGTGAGCTTGAACTGGGCGCGATGTATTGCGCCGCGTCCATGGTAGCTGTGACCGGGACGAATGGCAAGAGCACAACTGTCGAACTTATCGGCCATATTCTCAACTCATCCGGCAGACAGGCTGTAGTGTGCGGGAATATCGGTATACCACTGACTTCTGTGGCCTGCGATCTGAACGAAGACAGCGTTGCTGTGGTCGAGGTCAGTTCTTTTCAGCTTGAAACAGTAAGGAATTTTAAACCGCGGATAGCTGTTTTGCTGAATGTATCCGATGACCATTATGATCGGCATGAGAATTACGACAGGTATAAAAAAGAAAAACTTCGGATATTTATCAACCAGGATGAAAACGACTATGCGCTTGTGCGCTCATGCTTGCGCGATGATGTGCTTGCGGAAAAAATGAGAGGAAAGATTATCTGTTTTGACAGGACCGATATCAATATGGATGCGGCGGAGATCCCGCTGAAAGGGGAACACAATATTGAAAATGTCCGATGCGCCGTTACGGCATCGCGGTTAATGGGAGTTGCGGAACGACAGATACACTCGGGGATCAGAAATTTTAAAACCCTGGATTGCCGATTTGAAAGCCTGGGAACTTTTAACGGTATTGAGTACATAGACGACTCAAAAGCAACCAACATAGACGCGACGAAACGCGCTCTTGAGTCCATGGCGAAAAGGGCCGTACTCATAGCCGGGGGAAGGGGTAAAGGAGGAGATTATCGGCGGATATTACCGATAATCCGTGAAAAGGTAAAAGCGATGGTTGTCATCGGGGAATCTCGAGAAAAATTGATTTCAATATTTTCGAATATAATTCCCGTGATTGCCGCTGATACAATGAAGGAAGCTGTCGAGTGTGCCTCACGCGAAGCTGTCGCGGGCGAGGCCGTTCTTTTGTCGCCGATGTGTTCCAGCTTTGATATGTTCAAAAATTACAGGGAAAGAGGAGAGGCCTTCAGGAAAGAGGTATTGCCTTGAGACGAGACGCGCGAATCGTATTTTTGGTTGCGGTAACGCTGGCAATGACCGGTGTGGTGATGATCTATTCATCAAGCGCGGTCTATGCGTACATGGTATACGGAGACAGTTTGTATTTCGTCAAGCGTCATCTGCTGTTTGTCGGGATGGGGATCGCAGCCGCGGTAACTTGCATGCAAGTTACCGCGGACCTCATAAGGGATAAAGCGAAGTATTTGATCATAGCGGCGCTTTTGTTATTGGTCGTCGTGCTTATCCCCGGTATCGGTTTTGTAGGAGGCGGCGCCCGCAGATGGATACGGGTCTTCGGGGGAGGATTTCAACCTTCAGAGTTTGCTAAACTGGCGATGATCCTCTACCTGGCCGATTTTACCAGCCGCAAACGGTACGAAATATCGAGGTTTATCAAAGGATTTCTGCCCCCCTTTCTTGTGGTGGGACTTGCCGCTGGATTGGTGCTGCTTGAACCGGACATGGGTTCAGCTGTCGCCATAGGGGTAATAGCCTCGCTTATGTTGTTTATCTCCGGTACCCGGATCAAACACCTGTTGATCGTGGCGGCCGGGGCGTTGCCGGTCATGTTTGTTGTTGTGGCCAGCGCTCCATATCGATTGCAAAGGATCGTAACTTTTTTAAAACCGTGGGAGGATCCGCGTGGGGCAGGCTTTCAGCTTATTCAATCGTTCATTGCGCTGGGATCGGGGGGAATATTCGGCGTCGGCCTGGGAGGGTCCCGGCAGAAATTGTTTTTTCTTCCGCAATCGCACACAGATTTTATTTATTCGATAATCGGGGAGGAGCTGGGGCTTTTTGGGGCAACGGCAATACTCATTTTATTCGCGCTTCTGGTATGGTTCTCCCTTAAGATATCTTTCAAACTTAAAGAGTTATTTGCCGCGCGGGTAGTTTTTGGCATCAGTGTCATGATCGCTTTTGAAGCGATAGTGAACATTGGCGTTTCTGCCGGGGCGGTGCCGACCAAGGGGTTGCCTCTGCCGTTCATAAGTTATGGAGGGAGTTCCCTGGTAATGCATTTTGCGGCTATCGGCATATTGCTTAACATGGCGAGGAAAATGGAGGACGCATGACGCGAAACGACATGACGCAAGGGACAACAGGAGTCTTATGAGAGTGATGATAGCCGCCGGTGGCAGCGGCGGACACATATTTCCGGCTGTAGCCACGGCCATGGAACTTGAAAAAGCCGGTGTTGATGATATATGCTTTGTTTCGAGCAAGCGGGAACTTGATAAGCGCGTCATGACGACCCTTCGATACCGGACATTTTTTCTTTCGGTGAATCCAATGCCTTTTGGGCCGAACATATTTAGATGGATCGTGTTTTTTTTAAAGCTGATGGCAGATGCTTGCGTTTCATTATATTTGCTTTTCCGGCTGCGTCCAACTGTTGTCGCCGGGTTTGGTGGATATTCCGCCGGAACCGTTGTTCGCTGCGCCGCTTTGATCGGCATTCCGGTTCTTGTGCATGAGCAGAATTTTTATCCGGGCAGGGCGAACCGTATGCTTAGCCGGGCCGTGGGCAGGATAGCTGTCAGTTTTAGCGAAACAGAGAAGTATTTTCCGGGTGCCGAAAAAAAGGTCATAGTGACCGGAAATCCGATCCGCTTGGAAATGTTGTCGAAGGATAGATCAGTAGCTTTGCGGTTTTTGGGACTTCGTTGTGATCGGAGAACAGTGTTGATAATGGGCGGAAGCCAGGGGGCGGTTTTTCTGAATAAGGTTGCCCGACAGGCGGCGGAGCGTGTTTTCCGGCCTGACGCTCGCGTTCAATTCATACACCTGACGGGAAAAGCTGATCACGATCTTATTGAGCGATTCTATGAGGAAAAAGGGATACCGGCAAAGGTGTACGCGTTTATCGATCGTATTGACATGGCTTACGCGGCTTGTGATATGGCGATAAGCCGGGCCGGCGCGGCGGCTGTTTTTGAGTTGGCGTATTATGAGCGTCCGATGATACTTATACCGTATCCGAATCCGCGGAACAGCCAGAGGAGCAATGCCATGTCATTTTCGCGAGCCGGAGCCGCTGTTTATTTGGAAGAAAGCGGGCTTTCAGCTGATATGCTGGCTTGTGAGATCACTAATATACTCGCGGATAGCGAAAAAAGCCGAAAAATGTCAGGGGCCGCGGCGCGGTTGGCCGCGCCGGGCGCGGGAAGAGAACTCGCGAAAGAGATTATAGGTATGGCCGCGGCATGAACAAGATAGTTAGAGTAACAGAGAACCGCTAATAGAGGAAATATGCCAAAACACATTCATTTCATAGGGATCGGCGGGATAGGAATGAGCGCCCTGGCGGAAGTGGCGATCTCAAGAGGAAACATTGTGACCGGATCGGATCTTCGGCCGAATGATCTTACCGACAAGCTTCGCGCGAAAGGCGCTGTGGTCTTCTGTGGGCACAGCGCGGACAACATACCTCCGGACGTGGATCTCGCGGTGAGATCTACATGTATTCCCGCGGCCAATGAAGAACTGGTAAAGGCTGAAGAACTCGGGATCAAGGTTATTCATAGATCCGAGATGCTGGCGGACGTGATGAAAGACGCAAGTGTGTCCATCGCGGTGACCGGCACTCACGGAAAAACGACGACAAGCGCTCTAATAGCGCATATAATGGATTATTGCGACCGGGATCCCACGGTTATTATAGGCGGAGAAATCAGCCGTTTTGGAGGCAACGCGAAGAATGGATCGCGAGACCTGGTCGTTGCTGAAGTAGATGAAAGTGACGGCCTCTTCCGGGGGATGTCTGTTAAATGCGTGGTACTTACGAACATTGAGAGAGAACACATGGAACACCACGGGACCATGGAAAATCTCCTCGCGTCGTACGTGGAATTCGCAGGACGTATCCCGTCCGATGGATTGATCGTTTACAATGGGGAGGATGTGGTTGCCCGGAACGTCGCGGAAAATTCAACCGCGATAAGAGTGGATTTTGGAGCGATGGAAAACGGTTGTTTTCGATATTCATACGCGGATCTTTCCTGTGCGAGGTCTATTCGATTTGATCTTTTAAGAGAAGGCGAGCGCCTGGGAAAAGTTGAGTGTGGCATTGTTGGACGGTACAACGCTATGAACATACTTGGAGCAATGGCTCTTTGCCTGGAACGGGGGATCGGTTTTAAAGAAGCCGCCGAGGCGGTTAGCACATTCGATGGAGTGAGACGGCGATTTGACTTTGTGGAAAGGATAGGTAATATTGACGTGGTTGAGGATTACGCGCATCATCCTACGGAATTGCGGGCGGTTATCAAAGCTGCCGGAGAATATAGCGGAGAGGGCAGGGTTGTAGCGATTTTTCAGCCGCACAGATACAGCCGTACGCACGATCTCGCGGAAGATTTTGCTCATTCGTTTTACGACGCGGATGTGCTGATACTTACGGACATATATTCAGCGGATGAAAAACCTTTCGTCGGCAGGGGAGTGCGTGATATTTTAAAAGCTATTGATAGAAGTAAATTTCAGTTGGTTGATTTTGTGGAAAAAGATCGGATCCCCGGGTATGTTTCCGGTATAGCGCGGGAGAGAGACATGGTACTGATCCTGGGCGCCGGTGACATAAGGGACATCGCGCGGCCGTTGTCGAATGCGATACGCAAGCAGGCTGTGAGAAGTTAACTAAAGCTCGGCCGCAGGAGACGTGTTACATGAAAGAAGAGATAAAAGACATCTTGAGCGCTCAGGCGGAGAGAGGAGGCGGGTCGGTTCTTTATGATGAGTTGCTCTCACGGCACAGCACTATCGCTATAGGCGGTACAGCCGCTGTGTGGTACGCGCCGTCGTGCCCGGAGGAGCTGTCAGAGATCAGCAAGTCACTCAGGGAGCATGGGGCGCGTGTGATCGCTATCGGTAACGGAAGCAACACACTGATGCCCGGAGAGGGCCTGGATGCGGTCATGGTAAGTCTCGCGGGCGATTATTTCAATCACGCGGCATATGATGAGCTTGGCCAGGTTACGGTGGGCGCGGGGAAAAAGCTAAGTTCGTTTATTTCCGATTGTTCATCTATGGGGCTCAGCGGGATGGAAGGACTTGCAGGTATCCCCGGGACGGTTGGCGGCGCATTATTCGTGAACGCGGGATATAAGTCGGTGATCAGCGATCGGCTTTTGCGGGTTAAGATCATAGATGTTTTGGGGCGTATACGGAAGGTGGAAAAGGACGATATTATCTTTGGATACAGAGAAGCGTCTTTTGACAGGAACGCCATCATCATCGAAGCGGCTTTCCATCTAGACAAAGCGCCTCCCGGGGATATCCGAAAAAGAATGGAGAGCTTTTTTTTGGAAAAGATGCGCGTTCAACCGCTTGAACAAAAGACGCTGGGGTGTGTTTTCAAGAACCCGCCCGCCGGTGGCGAGAGCGGCGCGCGATTGATAGAAATGGCCGGAATGAAAAAACGCAGGGTGGGTGGCGCGGTTGTTTCTGAAAAGCACGCGAATTTCATTGTGAACGACGGAGGCGCGACGTCCGGTGATGTGAAAGAACTTATCCGGGTGGTGCGTGACGGGGTCAAAGAGAAATTCGGAGTGGAATTGGAACTGGAGATCGAGATACTGACGGGTGAAGGGTACGTAGGGGAGCGGTTTCCGCGCCCTTCATGAGAACCATGAGGATACAGATGCGACGGCTGGTGGACAAATTGAAAAAATATCGAATAGGCGTATTGGCCGGTGGATGTTCCGAGGAGAGGGAAATAAGCAAAAAGAGCGGTCAGGCCATTTTTGATGTTTTGTGTGCTGCCGGGCTTGATGTAGTATTGATAGATGTGGAAGAAGAGACTGATTCCTTTATTGGGAAGTTTGATTTTGATTTGGCATTTATCGCTTTGCATGGAGGATTTGGGGAAGATGGTACCATTCAACAAATGTTGGCCGGGAAAGGGATCCCATATACCGGTTCAGGACCCGCGGCTTCGCGTCTTGCTTTCGACAAATTATTATCGAAAAAGCGATTTATCGAGGCGGATATGGCCGTTCCGAAGTATACGGCGCGCGGGGCGGATGGTAGTTTTTCGTGTAATGATGTTCAGTTACCTTGTGTTATCAAACCCGGTATGGAAGGTTCGAGTGTCGGGCTTTCCGTGGTGTCAGCTATCAGCGAGATAGCGGCGGCAGTGGATAAGGCCGGTTTGTACGCGGGAAATGTCATTGTTGAGCAATATATACCCGGAAGGGAATTGACAGTCGGCATACTGGAAGATGAACCTCTGCCTGTTGTTGAGATCATCACCGGCGATGGTGTATTCGATTTCAAAGCAAAATATGAAGATGATCGAACGAGGTACGTGGTGCCTGCTGTAATTGATGAGGGTACTTGCCGGAAGGCCATGGAGCTGGGGAAGAAAGCGCATTCGCTTCTTGGATGCGGGTGTTTTTCCCGGGTAGACATGAGGCTTACGGCGTCTGGGGAGCTTTTTGTTCTTGAGGTAAATACGATCCCCGGTTTTACTGAGCGAAGCCTTTTGCCGTTGGCGGCAAAGTCGCTGGGCGTTAGTTTTGAGGAACTGTGTTTAAGGATTTTAAATAACGCGGTGCCCTGAAAGGGCGGGAGCCCCCGGGAAGGAGAACAGGAAGGAGAGAACCGTGGCAAAAAAGAAACAGCCGAAAAATAGCGGTATGCGGGCGCGGTTGATGAAGGTTTTTCAGAATAAGAGGTTTCTGTCCATGCTGGCTTTGATGGGGTTGTTGACGGGTGTCTTTTTTTGGACTCGTTATTTTTTACTTAACGACTCGTTCTTCACTATTACGGATATAACGATAAACGGTCAGAACGATGTTTCTTTTACGGGCGGCCGCGAAAAACTCAACGATATGTACCTCAGAAGGAATGTACTTTCTATTGATCTTGATCACGCGACGGTAATGATCGCTGAAAGTTTTCCACAATTGAAGAGCGTGGAAATCCGGAGGATCATGCCAAATACTCTGGATGTTGACGTTATGGTCAGACGGCCTGTGGCTATTATTGGCACCGGGAACAAGGTCATGGTCGACAGAGAAGCGGTGGTTGTGACCCCGGCCCGTATACCGGTCGATATAGTCCGGATAACGGGTATCAATTTTTTTCTTAACAGACCACGTCCGGGAGAGAAGATCAAGGCTCGTCAGGTCATTCAGGCCTTATCGCTGCTTGACCTTTTAGATCGAAAGAATATCACCGGGCGGTATGATGTTCTCGAGATAGATGTTTCGGATAGAAATGATTTATGTCTTGAAGTTGAAGGTGTCAGGGTGAAAATGGGTGAAGGGGATTTTGTCCGAAAGATTAGCCGGCTGCAGGAAATGCTGGAAGATCCGGGCATAAATATGAAAGGTGTGGAATATATCGATCTTCGTTTCGAAGAGCCGGTAATATCGCCGAAATGAGCCGGGCCTCGCCGGGGGTCATACGCGTTTATACATTCGGCGGCGCCCTTCACTATCGCTCCCCTCGGCTTCGCTCGGGACAGGCGGGACAGGCGGGACAGGCGGGACAGGCTAAACCCCGCCGTTTACGGCGGGGATACATGTGAGCCGCCTCAGTATGAATCCCTACATGGGAACCCCGGGCTTCAGCCAGGGGAGTTGAAAGGTTTCATTAACGTCATGAATAGAACATTCGCTGTTTTAGATATGAGGTCCAGAGAGATCGCCGCCGTTGCCGCCGAGTGGGGCAAGAACGGTGATTGTGTTTTTAAAGAGTTTTTGGTATGTCCGTCAAAAGGTATACCGCACGGAGTTGTCAAAGATATGGCTCGCGCGGCGGATTCCATAGCGGATGTTGTCAGTAAACTGTCGGAAAAAACCGGGAAAAAGATACATGAAGTCCATGTAACCGTTAGCTCGCCGTGTGTGGAGCTAATGCCGTCTCAAGGAACGATACTTCTATCGAAATATGGACGGGAGATCCTGCCCCGGGATGTGGAGAAATGTGTACGAGTTGGGTCGGTCATTAAATCACCCACCGGAAAAGAATTCCTGCACAGAATGGTTCGAGAATTTTCAATTGACAGCGCAAAAAGGATAAAGAACCCTGTCGGACTTGAAGGTCTCAAAATGGGTGTCACTATGAGCGTTATTGTCATGGGGGTGTCTGTCGTGAGAAATCTCAAAAAATGCGTCACGTTGGCCGGTTATAGCACAGGGGGGATCATTTTTTCCGGTATTGCCTGTTCGTATAGAACTCTCCCCGGGGATAGCGGGGACGAAGGGACGTGTTTTGTAAATATCCGCGGAGACATGACAGAAGTGGTGATCTTTTGTCATGGATCACCTGTCGATTGCCGTGTGCTTTATTTCGACGCCGTCAAAAATGATTTTTCGTCCGGAAAAGGAGACACAGGAGGAACACGGGAGTTAATAGAGATATTAACCTCCATGTCAGGGTGGAATGGGGCGAAAACGATCATCGTCTCAGGAGAATGTGAAATAAGTGAAGAGATTGCAGAAGGCTTGCGTCTCGCGACCGGCCGGTCTGTCAGGCACGGGACCTGTTCTTCGATGCCACTTGAGTACCTGCCAACCGACCGTATGAGATATATCGGATGTTTGGGCGTGCTGGACCATCTGCGGGCGGCTAACCGATTGAAACGCGGAGAGGTGAATCCCTTTAAATGGTTTTTTGATCGGATTATCGGCTTTATGGATGAGTACTTTTAGAACACTTTTGCCGCTAAATCCTATTTCATCACTATTGTTTGACAACATACGCGAATTGTGATATTTTCTACCATTCGGTCATAACTTCAGGAGGCGGGGCATTATATGAAAGGCCTGAGGATAGGGATAATAGGTCACGGGAATATGGGTAACGCTATTCTGAAAGGAATAGTCAAAAAGAATGTTACACACATCGATAACATTATTGTGACCGATACGCGCAACTCCGCGATGGAAGAGGCGAAGCGGGTGTCGGGTTGCCGTGCGGGCGGCCTCTCCGCCGTTATTGACGGCTCCGATTATCTGATCATCGCTGTCGAACCGTGGGATTCAAAAGGCCTTCTTTCTGAGATCAGCGGAAATATCAGCGGGCAGACGATCATTTCGATAATGGCGGGTGTGAGGATCAGCACAATGGAAAGTATCCTGGGAAACGAGAACGAGACCCCGATCGCCAGAGCGATGCCCAACATGGCGGCAATGGTCGGTGAAAGCGCTACGTGCGTTTCTTTTAATGCCGCTCTCACGCGAAAAAAAGAAGTTAAAGAGATACTTTCAAGCGTTGGAACGGTGATCGAAGTTGACGAATTCGCGCTGGATGCCGCGACAGCCATCGCGGGCAGCGGACCGGCATACTTTTTCTACCTTGCGGACAGTCTGATAATCGCTGGAGAGAAGATCGGGCTGGATCGCGCGGTCGCGAGGGAGCTTGTCGCGCAGACAGTTTACGGCGCGTCGCTGCTGATGAAGAACGGGTGTGGATCCGGGGAAGACATCGATATAAAAGACATGATCCGGAAGGTGGCGTCTAAAGGGGGGACAACTCAGGCGGCGCTTGCGGTGTTTGAAAAGAACGGGATGGACGATATAATCGCGCGAGCGGTCATTCGGGCAAAAGAGAGATCCGGGGAATTATCGGGATAATGAATCCTTTCAACTCCCCGGGCTGAAGCCCAGAGTTTCCAGGTAGGGATTCATACTGAGGCGGCTCACATGTATCCCCGCCATAAACGGCGGGGTTTAGCGCCGCCGAATGTATGAATATAGAAACGTGAATGTTTAAAAACCGGCGCGCCGGAGAGGGGTTAACGTATGTTTGTTGTCGCGGAGGTGGTTAAAAGTCTAGCGTTGTTAATATCGCTTGTTTTTAACATCCTGTATTTTTTGTTGGTTACAAGGATCATCCTCTCGTGGGTTGCCGCCGATCCCTATAACGAGATCGTTCAAATCATTTACAGAGCAACTGATCCGATATTGGCGCCGCTAAAACGGCTTCCGCTGCAAATTGGTATGCTGGATTTTTCTCCCGTGGTCGCTTTTATCCTGCTGAGTGTTCTAAAGAATTTTATAACCAATATTCTGTATCAGATAGCGTATCGGTTGGGATAGACAGAAAAGAGATGTTCAATATGAAGGTTCAGATAAAGGTCATCCCCAAATCATCGCGCAGTGAACTTGTTAGCAAAGACGGCGAGTTCAGGGCGTATGTGAGAGCCGCCCCGGACAAAGGTAAGGCAAACCGTGAGTTGGTGGAGCTTGTGGCAAAAGAATATGGTGTGCCAAAGAGCCATGTGTCCATAGTGTCCGGGGAAACACGCAGAAATAAAACAGTGGAGGTATTGGGCAAATGAACAAGATCGGCATTGTCGGCGGTAGCGCGCTCTATGAGATCCCCGGCCTCGAGATCGGGAAGAACATTCGAGTGAAGACGCCTTTTGGAAGGCCGTCAGACGAGTTTAGCATCGGAAAACTTGCCGGACGAGAAGTGGTTTTTCTTGCGCGTCACGGAAGACGGCATCATATACTCCCGTCCGAAGTCAATTACAGGGCGAATATGTACGCGTTCAAGGCTCTGGGGGTAGGGCGCGTTTTTTCAATTTCAGCTGTTGGAAGTCTTACCGAAAAGGTGCGTCCGCTGGACGTTCTTCTTGTGGACCAGTTTATCGATAGAACGAGCCGCGGCCAGAATATGACGTTTTTTGGAGAGGGTATTGTCGCTCACGTACCGTTCGCGGATCCTGTTTGCAAGGAGCTTCGGGAGACCATATACGAGGCGAATCGGCATCTTGACGTTGAGATACATAATGGCGGGACTTATGTCAACATGGAAGGGCCGGCTTTTTCGACAAAAGCGGAGTCTTTTCTTTATAAAAGCTGGGGGGCTGACGTGATCGGCATGACAAACCTCTGGGAGGCACGACTGGCGCGCGAGGCCGGTATTTGCTACGCGACGGTCGCGATGATAACAGACTACGATTGTTGGTATGAGGTCTTGGATGTGGAAGCAGTTTCGGTTGAAATGATTATGGGGAATCTAAGAAAGAATACTGAGATAGCGAAAGAACTGATCAGAAACACTGTCGCCGCTCTTCCCGAAGAGCCGTCCTGCGAATGCAGGAACGCGTTAAAACACGCGATATTGACGCCAAAAGACGCTGTGCCGCGCGAGACGTTAAAAAAACTTAAGCCGATAATTGAGGGGTTTATGTGATCCAATGGATGATAAAGTGAACTACAAAGATACGCTTAATTTGCCGCGAACATCGTTCAAGATGAGGGCCGGTCTCGCGCGGAAGGAACCTGCGATCCTCAAGAAGTGGGACGAGATGGGTATTTACGAACGCATTCTCGACATGCGCGCCGGGAGCGGTAAAACTTTTACACTTCATGATGGGCCGCCGTACGCCAACGGGCACATTCATGTGGGGCACGTGCTGAACAAATTACTCAAGGATATTTGCGTAAAACATTCGGCCATGAAAGGGTGTTATGCTCCTTATGTGCCGGGTTGGGATTGCCACGGATTGCCTGTTGAACATCAGCTTTTCAAAGAGTTGGGTATGACCAAAAACGATATTGGTCAGGTGGAGTTTAGAAAGAAGGCATATGATTACGCGATGAAATTTGTAGGTATCCAGAAAGAAGAATTTAAGCGGCTCGGCGTGTTAGGTGACTGGGATAACCCTTATCTGACGTTAACAAAGGAATATGAATCGAGTATCCTTTTTTCTCTCGCGGATCTATACGAGAAAGGGTATATCTACAAAGGATTAAAACCTGTTAACTGGTGCGGGGAATGTGAGACGGCACTCGCCGAAGCCGAGGTGGAATATAAGGATAGGACATCACCTTCTGTCTATGTTAAATTTCCTTCCGTGGTGGAATTCGCCGGCAAAAAGACGTTCTTCATAATATGGACCACCACTCCGTGGACGCTTTTGGCAAATGCGGCGGTTGCCCTCAATCCGGATCTTAGCTACTCGGCTGTTGATGTCGGTGAGGAAGTATGGATCATGCTTTCTGACCTCGCGGGCGGTATGATGAAAAAGTTCGGCATAAAGCGGCATCGTGTGGTGGAAACGAAGCTGGGGAGCGGGATAGCAGCGTTCGTAAAAAAAGCGCGTCATCCGTTCCTTGAGAGGGATTCTGTTCTGGTCACTGCCGCGTATGTTACAGAAGAAGAAGGGACCGGGTGTGTACATACGGCGCCGGGCCACGGGCAAGACGATTATATAACCGGGAAAAAGTTCGATCTCGCGATCATTATGCTCGTTGATAAGGCAGGCCGGTTCACTGAAGAAGCCGGGGATCTCACCGGGCAGGATGTTTTTGACGCCAACGGCCCTATAATCGACCGCATGCGAAAAGGTGGGACGCTTGTGCTCGCGGAAAATGTCACCCACTCGTATCCGCATTGTTGGCGATGCGGAAGCCCTATTATTTTCCGTGCCACCGAACAATGGTTCATGAACATAGATCACAACGGTTTACGTGAGGATATGATCAGCGCCGTAAGGAATGATGTCGAATGGATCCCGGCCGCCGGGGAGGAACGCATAGGAGCTATGGTGAAAAATCGGCCGGACTGGTGCCTGTCGAGACAGCGTTACTGGGGGGTTCCAATACCGGCGATCCGATGTGTTGATTGTGACGAGACTTTTACAGATACTGAGATCATACGTAAAACCGCTTCCCTGACGGAACAGGAAGGCGCGGATGTGTGGTTCGAGAAGGACATTAGCGAGTTTTTGCCGAAAAAAATGGTTTGTTGTAAATGCGGCGGAACGGATTTGGTTAAAGAAGAGGACATTCTTGATGTCTGGTTCGATTCCGGCGTGAGCCATCGGGCGGTACTTGACGCGAGAGACGAACTGAATTCCCCTGCCGATCTTTATCTTGAAGGTTCCGATCAGCACAGGGGGTGGTTTCAAGCGGCCTTGATAACGGCTATGGCGATCGCCGGCCGCCCTCCTTACAAAAAGGTGCTTACACATGGGTTTGTTGTGGACGCGGCCGGCAAGAAGATGTCAAAATCTGTCGGAAACGTTATTTCACCGGGTGATGTGATAGAGAAATATGGTGCCGATATTCTCAGGCTTTGGGTCGCTTCAAGCGATTACGACGGAGACATAAAACTGTCGGACGAAATACTCGCCCGCCTGTCCGATGGGTACCGAAAAATACGGAATACGTTTCGTTATCTTTTGAGCAATCTTTATGACTTTGATCCGGCAACCGACATTGTTGCGGCCGGGGAGCTGAAAGAAACGGATCGATGGATGCTGTCGAGGTTATGCGGGCTTACAAAAGAAGTGAACGAACATTACGCTTCCTGGGAATTTTATCGGGCATACAGGGCGGTGTATGATTTTTGTGTTTTGGAGGTAAGTGCTTTTTATCTGGACGTATTGAAGGACGTATTGTATATTGTTTCATCGGATTCAACGGAGCGGCGTTCCGGACAGACGGTGATATTCCGGATACTTCATGTTTTGACCCGCGTTATGGCGCCGATACTGGCCTTTACGACCGAAGAAGTATGGGATCATATGGTCTTTGACGCTAAAGAAGAAAGTGTTCATATGTCCGCCTGGCCGGATCCGGGGAAAGAGATGACAGGCTGGGAAAATAAAGAGCTTGACGCGAAGTGGAAGAAGATACTCGCAATGAGAGACAGCGTACTCTCGACGCTGGAGGTGAAGAGAGCCGAAGGGCTTATCGGAAGCCCGCTTGAGGCAAAGATAAGCTTGCATTCCGATGACGGGGAGACGCGGATGTTTCTCGCGTCGAATGTGGGTTTGTTTCCGTTCCTTTTCAGGGTTTCCCAGGCTGTTGTTTTGGACGCGCCGGAACCCGGGATGACGGAGCCGGAGAAAGTGGAAGGACTTTCTTTTCAGATGGATGTTTCAAGGGCGCGAGGACTTAAGTGTCCGCGATGCTGGAACTATAGCGAGACGGTTGGAACGGACAAAGAATTTCCGGAATTGTGTGAGCGGTGTTATTGCGTGATGAGAAAAAGGAGTGAGGATGACGGCTAAAGCGAAGGGATCGAAAAATAAAGGCCGCGTAAAAACCGAGCTTGGAAAAATACGAAAACGGCTTGTCGAAGAGAAAACCGGCATTTTAAAGGAATTGATGTGCATTAAGGAAAACTCATTGAGGAAGTCACAGAAAGAAGCGTCGGGGGATCTGTCCGGGTATTCGTTCCACATGGCGGATATGGCCACCGATCTTTATGAGCGTGAGTTCCTGCTTGGGCTCGCGGAGGGCGAAAGAGAAATGCTATTCGCGCTTGATGACGCGATAAAACGGATAGACGAGGGGATATATGGTGTGTGTGACGAATGTGGTGAACCGATCTCAAAACGACGTCTGAAAGCTATGCCCCAAGCCCAATGCTGCATAAAATGCCAGGAAAAAATAGAAAAGAGTTCTCGCCGATAATACCGCTTTTATCGGCGTTTTTGTTCGTGTATTTTTTCGATCGCGCCTCGAAGTATTTCGCGATGAAATTTTTGACCGCGGGCGCAACACTTCCCGTGATCAAAAACTTTTTACATCTCACCCTCCTGTCCAATACCGGAGGCGCTTTCGGTATTTTTCAGCCCATGCCGTGGTTGTTCATCATTGTCGCTGTTATAGCCCTCATTTCGATCTCTGTTATTCTTTTGGTGGGGCATAAACGATTAGGGCTATCGGAAAAGTGCGCACTGGTATTTATGCTTGCCGGGATCATGGGGAATCTTACGGACAGGTTATTGTTTGGACATGTCATTGATTTTATAGACTTCAGAATATGGCCGGTGTTCAATATCGCGGATTGTTTTATTACGACGGGAGCTGGGATGCTGATCATACGAATGGTGGCAACAGGATATGATGGCAAAGGGGGAAGTCGTTGTTGCCGGCCTCGGGTAAATCGTAGGTAAAGTGCATTCTATTGCAAAATGCAAAGTGCAAAATGAAAACAGTAAAATAATGAAGAATAAATTTAGTGAACGGTTGTTAAATTTTGCGGAAAAAACTGTAAGTAATTTTAACTTCTACAATTTGCAATTTGCATTGAATATTCAAGAGAATTTAGACGTGGTTTGTTTACTTAATATTTACGATCACGGGAGTTGATATGCACCGAATATTGTGCGAGATCGGTTCGTTCTCGGTCTATAGCTATGGAGTTTGTGTGGCCGCCGCGTTTTTGATCTCTACATTGCTGATACGAAGAGACTGCGTTAGGTCCGGCCTCCCGTTCGATAAGGTTTTAGATTGTCTTTTGTGGATATTGGTAGGCGGCCTCATAGGCGGAAGGCTTCTATTCGTATGCACTGATTTGAAATATTATTTACAGTTTCCCATGCGCATTTTCGCCATTCGTGACGGCGGAATGGCGTTCCATGGCGGTTTAGCCGCAGGCACCGCGGCCGCGGCGATTGTTTGTCGGCGAAAAGAGATGTCATTCGCGGAAACCTCGGATATTATTGCTCCTTATATCGCGCTTGGTCAGGCTGTAGGACGCGTCGGGTGTTTTTTGAACGGATGTTGTTACGGAAAAGTTGTGCGATCAGGTTTTGGCGTAACGTTTCCAGGAGAGGTCTCTATGCGACTGCCGGTTCAGGCGTATGCCGCACTTGGGCTCGCTGTTATGTACCTGGCGCTTTTGCGTGTGCGGGGAGCGAAATTATTCAGCGGATCTACAATACTGCTGTATCTGGTTATGTATTCCATTTTCAGGTTTTTTATCGAATTTCTCCGCGGCGACAATCCGTCGGTTGCTTTTGGAATGACATTGCCGCAGGTTATAAGCGCCTCGATGTTTACGGTCAGCGTAATATTGTTTACAGTGTTGTTTGCCGTTAAAAGGGTAAAAAGATGACGGAATTGGAGTTCGAGGTCAGCGCCGACGCGACCGGTGGACGTGTTGACAAGTGTATCGCTTTAAGATTGGGCGAGGGATATTCGCGCACCTTCGCTAAGACGCTTATCGATCGAGGACACGTTTTGGTTAATGGCCGGGGTGTCAAGCCGCGTTACATTATTTCTTCCGGTGATCTGATACATGTCAGTGTACCTCCCGCATCTGAAAATGATATGAAACCGGAAGAAATACCCCTGGAGATACTTTATGAGGATGACTGGATCATTGTTATCAATAAACATGCTGGCATGATCGTTCATCCGGGGGCGGGAAACAGGCGAGGGACCCTGGTAAACGCTCTTCTTCATCACACAAAGTCTCTGGCAGATACCGGAAATGAGCTCCGTCCGGGCATTGTTCACAGGCTTGATAAGGACACTTCCGGCGTGCTGGTAGCGGCGAAAAATGATAAAGCTTTGCGGTCATTGTCGGGACAATTTAAAAAGAGAGCGGTCAAGAAAACGTATATAGCGATCGTAGGCGGACGGGTGGAAGCAGACAACGGGGTTGTAGATGAACCCATAGCGAGAGGTGTGATCGATCGCAAAAAAATGGTTATCGATCATGAAAGAGGAAGACCGTCGCGATCGATATATCATGTACTTAAGAGGTTCAAGGAGTTCACGGTTTTGCGTGTGGAATTAGAAACGGGCAGAACTCATCAAATACGAGTACATATGAGACATATCGGGCATCCGGTATTGGGAGACGCAACGTACGGCAAGGAGGGCGGGATGGTCCGCCAGGCGCTTCATGCCGAGATGATCGGATTTACGCATCCCGAGACCGGCGAATATGTAGAGTTCCATTCTCCGGTTCCGGATGATATAATGGAAAAGATCAGGAGCGGGAAGGTAGTAAAGGGTGAATCGTAGGGGCGAAAAATATTTCGCCCTTGATCAAGGAGTAAAATGGATTGGAAGATACAACCCGCGAAAAGTCTCAAAGGGGAATTAACGGTTCCGCCGGACAAGAGTATTTCGCATCGAGCCATCATGTTCGGCTCGATATCAAACGGAAATACGCGGATAAATAATTTTCTTCGGGGTGAGGACTGTATGCATACGCTTCGCGCGTTCCGTTCACTGGGGATCGAAATAGAGGTCAAAAAAGATATGGTCATTGTGTCCGGTAAAGGGTTGCGGGGACTGCGTCCGCCGGAAGGCAATATCTATCTCGGAAATTCAGGGACAAGCATGCGCATTATCCCCGGCATACTGGCCGGGCAGCCTTTTAACAGCGTTTTGACGGGAGACGGATCATTGAGACGGCGTCCGATGCGCCGCGTTATGGAACCTCTTGCCCGGATGGGAGTTAAAGTTGAACCAATGGAGGGAGGCGATCACGCGCCGCTCCGGATCTATGGGCATAAGGGACCATTGTCTCCGATCGATTATGTGACACCGGTTGCCAGCGCGCAGATCAAATCCTGTGTGCTTGCGGCGGGTTTGTATGCCGATGGAGTGACGTCACTGCGAGAGCCATTTCTGTCGCGTGACCACACGGAGAGGATGCTCGAATATCTTTCCGCGGTTATTAAAAAAGACGGTTTGACCACGCGTATAACCGGTGGTAAATATCTCGAGGCGAATGACATCAACATCCCGGGTGACATTTCAAGTGCGGCTTTTTTTATTGTAGGCGGTCTTTTGGTGAAAGATTCACATATCATATTGCGTGATGTGGGGCTGAATCCTACCCGGACCGGAGTGGTTGACGTGTTAAGGAGAATGGGTGGGCATATTAAGATCCTTGACGAAAGGGAAACGCTTGAGCCGGTGGGGGATCTGGAGGTAAAATATTCTGTTCTTAAAGGCACTGTTGTTACCGCTGACGAAATTCCGCTACTGATCGATGAGATACCTGTGATCGCTGTCGCGGCGGCGGCGGCGGATGGTGAAACCCGTATCATGGGCATATCGGAACTTAAGGTCAAGGAGACCGATCGGGTAAAAAGCATAACGGATAATTTGACGGCTATTGGAGCGCGTCTCAGGGAAGAAGATGACACTTTGATAATCTCCGGGGGCATTGGTAGATTTCAGGCACATCGGGTAAAAAGTTTTGGTGATCACCGAACGGCTATGAGCGCGGCGATAGCATCTCTCGCCTCAGACGATGAATGTGTCATCGTGGACTCGGGTTGCGTTGATACATCTTATCCCGGCTTTTTGAAGGATCTCACGGCCCTGGTAGCCGGGGGATGACCCCGTCCTAAGAAACAATTTGACAACGGATATTATATTTGTTAAGATTCTATTCTGTCAAAGGGATCTTACGGATCGGGTAATCGCGGATCTTTACGAAAAAAAGGTGCGTCACATGGTGCATAAAAGCATATCCAGTTTTTTAGGAAATTTAATGGGTGCTTTCTCGAGTGATATCGGGATAGACCTCGGCACGGCTTCCACTCTTATATATGTAAAGAACGAAGGGATCGTTCTTTGCGAACCGTCTGTTGTCGCGATTGAAGCGGGGACATTGAAAATTTTGGCCGTCGGAGAAGAAGCCAAACGCATGCTCGGTCGGACACCCGGCAATATTGTGGCAATTCGCCCTATGCGTGACGGGGTAATAGCCGACTTTGATATAACAGAAAGCATGCTACGATACTTTATAAAAAAAGTTCACAGCTCGCGCGGCTTGGTGCGTCCCAGGATCGTTGTGGCTGTTCCATCCGGGATCACAGAAGTTGAAAGGCGCGCGGTGAAAGATTCCGCTCTTCATGCCGGCGCCCGTGAAGTGTACATGATAGAAGAGCCTATTGCCGCCGCGATCGGGGTTGGACTTCCTATACAGGAACCGTCCGGTAATATGATTATAGACATTGGCGGCGGCACGACGGAGATGGCGGTAATTTCTCTGGCAGGCGTGGTTTTTTCCAAGTCTATTCGCGTAGGCGGTGACGAACTTGACGCCGCGATCACAAATTATTTAAAACGAACGTATAATTTGATGGTCGGAGAACGCACCGCGGAGGATATCAAGATCAAGATCGGTTCCGCGTATCCTCTGGACGAGGAGATCACGATGGAAGTCAGAGGACGCGACCAGGTTGCCGGCTTACCGAAGATGATAACGATCAACAGTGAGGAGATCCGGGAAGCGATGGTAGAGCCGGTGTCACAGATCATAGAAGCGGTCAGGATCACACTTGAAAGAACCCCGCCGGAATTATCAGCCGATCTTATAGAGAAGGGGTTGATTTTGGCGGGCGGCGGGTCACTGTTGCGGGGATTGGATAAACTTATCTCGGATGAGACGGGGTTGCCTGTCCATCTGGCGGATGATCCACTTACGGCAGTTGTGTTGGGTGCCGGCAAGGTACTAAGTGAACTAAATTATCTAAAACGCCTGTCGGTGGCTCCCAGACTGCGCAAATAACGGATTTGCCGCGCCCGCGGCGGCGGATCAGTTAAATTGATGTGCCTAAAATATTTCCAAAATACAGAAATCGATCCATTATGGCGGCTGTCTTCGTGGCAGTTCTTATTGTTGTCTTCAACTCTCCACTTTTCGGCAGTATAAAATTCCTTACAGCACGGATATTCTCAACGCCCGCGATTGTTTGCGGAGGGGTAGCGCGTTATTTTGCGGGTCGAGACGCGCTTTTTAAGGAGAATGCCGCTTTACGCCGAAAAGCCGATAATCTTTCATTAAATATCGCGCGCCTCGAGGATGTCGAGAAAGAGAACGATCGTTTGAGGGCTTTGCTCGAGTTCAAGAAAAACTTCAGGTTCAAGACTGTTTCCGCCAGGGTAGTCGAGAGAGGGCCGAACGATTGGACGGGTTCATTTGTTATTGACAGAGGCGCGGATGATGGGGTAAAGCCGCAGGCTGCTGTCTGTTCATCAAAGGGATTACTTGGCAAGGTCGTCCGAACGGGAGACGACAGTAGTTTTGTAGCGCTTTTAACACATCCGAGTTTTAGAGCCGGCGGGGTTATCAAGGGAAGCCGTGTTAATGGGGTTATCGCCGGTGGCGCGAGTGGAACCGTCAGGATGTTGTATATTCCCATGGATGCCGAGGTAGTTAAAGGAGAGTTTGTCACGACATCAGAACTAAGCCGGGTATTTCCGAAAGGCATATTGGTGGGAAAGGTCACGGATGTCCGAAAGAGCAAAACAGGGTTGTATCAGATAGCGGAAATAAAACCGTTCGCCGGTTTTTTTGACACAGAAGAAGTCTTATGCATCGTGGACAACGAATAGTGGAAGGCAACAACAGAAAAATATTGTACATATGCGCGTTGCTGGTAGCGGTGTTTATGATCCAGGGAAGCTTCACCGGGCGCTCAAGATGGTTTCCGGATCTGGTTCTACTGGTGGTTATTTTCACCGCGGTTTTTAACGGGGTATTCGGAGCTCTCGCGTTCGGGCTCGCGGCCGGGATACTGCGCGGACTGCTTTCAGTGCATACTTTTTCCGCGGACATAATTATATTCCCTGTGCTTGGTGCTGCCGCGGCGATCCTGTCGAAGACATTTTACAGACAAAGCCCCATTATGAACATGTTGGTGGCAGGCATATCCATATGCCTGTTGATGATAGTTCACACCTTATATTTTGCCGCGATCTTCGGGGATTGTCCCGGACTGCATGTGGTACTCGCCGGCAGTTGGCGGGTTATCGTAAGCACAATATTGGTTTCGCCGCTGGTGTTTTTGACCATTCGCGGGCTATGGGCGTCAGAAAGGTGACATGAGGGGTAAATAGTCAGTAAGGTACAGTCGATTGCAAAGTGCAAAATGCAAAATGAAAAGTGTAAAATGAAGACAGTAGAACAAGTGCCATAAGCATTGTTGAAAAGTCAGTAATTACGGCAAAGAAGAACAAATAATTTTAACTTTTGCAATTTGCAATTTGCATTTTGCGTTGAATATTCAAAAAATAGGCGCGCTTACTTAAGTATTTACCATGAGGGTACGAGTATTTGTCCAAATATTGCTGAGCGGCCTGACATTTCTTATTGCCGGACTCCTTTACACACAAGTCATACGGCATGATGTGTACCGCGTAATGTCGGAAGAGAACAGGCTCAGGGTAACGCCGTTAACGGCTCCTCGCGGCGGTGTTTTCGACAGACACGAAAAGATGTTGGCCAGGGATGCTTTGAGTTTTAACGCGTCGATAATCTATAGTCAGATCAGGAATAAGGATGCCTTGGCGGGATTGATGGCGGAGATACTTAATGTAGACCGAAAGACGATAGATGACGGTATGGATAGATGCCGGATACGGCCATATTCGCCGGTGTGTGTAGTCTCGGATATTGGAACAAGGGCCGCTATCCAGCTTGAAGAAGCGGCATATGAACATCCGGGTCTTTTTGTCGAGGCGACAACGAAACGAGAATACGCCTCAGGGTCGGCGACAGTAAGTGTTTTAGGGTATATTGGCCGCATTAACAGGCCCGAGTTTGACCGGCTGAAACACTATGGATATCGGATAGACGATATGATAGGCCGCGCCGGATTGGAAAAACAATACGATAATTATCTGCGCGGCAAACATGGCGGTAAGCAGGTCGAAGTAGACAATCGCGGGCGTGAGATCGCGACTATCGGATACAGAGAACCCAATCCAGGAAGAGATATCCACACCACGCTTGATCTGGATCTCCAGATATTTTGCGGTAAACTATTAAAAAACAATCGTGGAGCCATCGTGGCGATGGATCCCGAAACGGGAAAAATACTTGCGATGGCAAGCGCGCCGTCCTATGATCCAGAAGTGTTCGTTGATCGCAAAAGGTCAGGTGAAGTGAAGGAGCTTTTGGATAACAAACAATATCCCCTTGTGAACAGGGCGGTAAGAGCCGCGTATCCGCCGGGGTCGATCTTCAAACTTGTTATAGCTGCCGCCGCGCTTGAAAGCGGAAAGGCGCGTCCTGAAACTTCGTCGATTTGTGAGGGATACATTACCCTTGGTAAAAGGGTTTTTAGGTGCTGGAAGGAGAATGGGCACGGCGAACAGCTCATGACAGACGCGATCATGAATTCCTGCAACGTCTATTTTTACAGGCTGGGGTTGCTTTTGGGAGCCGATGATATAGCTGTTTTCGCGCGGAAGTTTGGTTTCGGGAAACTGACGAAAATAGATATTCCCGGTGAGGTGACAGGAACAGTTCCATCCCCGAAATGGAAGGTCGAGACGTTTAAGGACGAATGGTATAAGGGGGAAACCGTAAATTATGCGATTGGGCAGGGATATTTGCTTGTTACACCGATTCAGGTTGCGGAGATGATGTCGGTTTTCGCGAACAGGGGCTACCTGGTGAGGCCTTACGTGGTTGAGTCAATCGGCGATGTAAGGATAAACAATTTTGAAAGACAGCCTGCCGGTATTAGAGAAGCCGCGCTTGATACCGTTCGCGAAGGGGTGATGAGATGCGTTAATGATCGCCATGGAACCGGGATGAAAGCCCGGCTTTCCGAGGTTGTCGTGTCCGGGAAGACCGGCACAGCCGAGACTTCTACGGGCCGGAACCATGGGTGGTTTGTGGGATTCGCTCCCTTTGATAAACCGTCCCTGGTGGTCGTGGTATTTGATGAGTATGGCGGCAAGGGCGGGTATTATGCCGCGGAGACCGCGGGTAAAGTTTTTCGGGAAGCTAAAAAGCTTGGGATCATATGATGAGTAAAAGGAGAATAATCTGATGAAACCCGGACACGGGCGAATGGACAGGGTGCTGCTGCTGGCGGTTTTTATGATCGTCATCTTGGGCCTCGCGTTTGTCTACAGTGCGACGTATGTGAGAGGAACTCAAACCGGATCGCTTAATCCACTGGTGGCGCGTCAATGTTTGTGGGTTGGAGCGGGGTTCGCGATACTCTTATGTGTTGCCGGAATGGATTATATCCGCATGCTTGATTTTGCGTACATCGCTTACGGCATTAACCTTCTGTTGCTTGTGTTTTTGCTATTGTTCGGGGGAGAGCGCTATGGCGCGAAAAGATGGATCGACCTCGGCTTTTTTTCTCTTCAACCGTCAGAGTTTGTGAAGATCACTGTTATTTTCGCGTTGGCGGCTTTTCTTGGCGAACGAAAAGAAAAAGCCGGTACGCTGCGTAATTATGTTTACGCGCTTTTGCTGGTATCTCCGGCGTTTCTTTTGATATTTCTTCAGCCCGATCTCGGTACGGCGTTGGTGCTTGTGCCGATACTGTTTTCTGTCCTTTATGTGTCGGGTGAGAACATAAAATACATAGTGACAACGATGGTGTTTGGTGTTTTAAGTATGCCGGTGTTTTGGAATATTTTGAAAGATTATCAGAAAAGCCGCCTATTGGTATTCATGAATCCGAATATCGATCCTCTCGGGGCCGGGTATACGATTATTCAGTCAAAGATAGCCATTGGATCCGGCGGTGTATGGGGGAAGGGATGGCTCGGCGGTACGCAAAGTCACTTGCGGTTTCTGCCGGAACGGCACACGGATTTTATTTTTTCCGTTATCGGTGAAGAATGGGGCTTCGTTGGCGCAATGATGCTGCTTGGCCTTTATTGTTTGATCATAGCACGCGGGGTCCGGATAATCTCAGGTGTGGACGATACCTATGGGAAGGCTATTGCTACCGGGTTAGTTACATTGATAGCTGTCCAGGTGCTGACGAACATCGCCATGACGGTTGGATTGATGCCGGTGGTTGGGTTGCCGTTGCCGTTCATTAGCTATGGCGGATCAAACATCATGGCGACCATGATAGGTATAGGTTTTCTGCTAAGCGTGAGCCGCAGAAGGAAGAGGTAGGAGAGCTATCAATAGAGCTATCAGCTATCAGCCTTCAGCTGTCAGCCGTCAGCTTTAGAAGGATAATCTTTGCTGAAAGATAACAACAAGTTATAAGCGATGTTATTTGGGTTCAAGGAGAAGCTGAGAGCTAATGGGGCGAGGCGGTGAATCGTCCATAGTGAATGGATTCAAGGAAAAGCTGAAAGCTGAGAGCTGAAAGCTAATGGGGAGGGAAGTGACGAAATTAACCGATATGTTAGATAAGGTGCAAAAACCCGGACGGTATATAGGCGGGGAAACGGGCGCCCGCCGAAAGGATTTCCGTCCGGGCCGTGTATCGGTCGCGTTGGCATACCCTGACATGTATGAAATAGGCATGAGCTATCTCGGGCTCAAGCTCCTGTATCATTTGCTCAATGAACGGGACGACGTGGTGTGCGAACGCGTGTTTGCTCCGGCGCACGATATGGAGAAGGAACTGGTCACGTCCGGGATAAAGCTGTTCAGTCTTGAATCCAAAACCGACATAAATAAATTCGACATCGTCGGATTTTCGCTTTCCTACGAACTTACGTATACCAACGTTCTCAATATGCTGAACCTTTCGGGGATAACTGTTCTCGCGGATCAACGCGGCGAGGATGAACCAATAATTATTGCCGGTGGAGCATGCTGCTTTAATCCGGAGCCCATGAGCCGCTTCATAGATGTTTTTTTCATAGGGGACGCGGAAGAGACACTGCCCGAATTCATAGAAGAGTACAGAAAGATCAGCTTATTGTCTTTAACCAGAAAACGGAAGATGAAAAAATTGTCGTTATTAAAAGGGGTATATGTGCCGTGTTTGTACGACGCCAAATACGCCGGCAGCAGGTTTGATCAGATAGTTCCCGCTAATGGCGATGTCCCGCGTTGTGTAAAAAAGGGTGAAGTGAAAGATCTTAACAGCGCGTATTATCCGGTGAAACAACTGGTCCCGTTCATTAAGATCGTTCATGACAGGATCGTGGTTGAGGTAATGAGGGGATGTCCGAACAAGTGCCGCTTTTGTCAGGCCAGTGCCATAAACAGTCCGGTTCGCGTCAGAAAACCGGAAATGGTACGAGCTTTGTGCCGTGAGGCATACAAAAATACGGGGTACTCGCAGATAACGTTATTGTCGCTTTCCAGCGTTAATTATCCGTATCTGGCGGATCTGGTGAAAGGGTTAAATGAGGATTTTAAAGGGCGTGGGGTGGGGATATCGATCCCTTCGCTTAGAGTGGATGAGGCGTTCTATGAGATCCCCGAGATAATCGCGGCGGAGAGAAAAGCGGCGCTTACGTTCGCGCCTGAAGCCGCCAATCCGGATATTCAGCGTTCCATTGGAAAGAAAACGGACTATGATGTACTGTGTCAATCGGCACGGGTGGCATACCGGCACGGGTGGCAGCGATTGAAACTTTATTTTATGGTGGGGTTTCCCGGACGGATTGACGCCGAAGTTGATGATATCATGCGATGGGCCAATGATGTTTCCGTTCTAAGGAAAGAGCTGCAGGGACGGGCAGCCGATGTAAAAGTAAGCGTAAACCCATTCATACCCAAGCCTCACACACCCTTTCAGTGGATGGGAATGGCGCCGGAGGAACGGCTCCGGGAAACGAGGCGACAGCTATTAGCGAGGGGTTCAAAACGGGTCAAAGTGGAATTTCATGATATCGGACGGTCTATTCTGGAAACCTGTATGTCCCGCGGAGACCGAAGGATTGCGGATGTTATCTATTCCGCCTGGCGCGGGGGGGCGAAGATGGATGGGTGGTCGGATTTTTTCGATCTTTCCATATGGGAAGCCGCATTCAAGGAGAACGGTCTCGACATCAGGGATGAAGCACAAAAGACATTCTCCATCGCGGAAACCCTTCCATGGGGGCATATAAAGACAGGGACATCTGAGGCGTGTTTGAAACAAGAATTCGTCGATAGCGGCTTCGGGTCCTGAACTGCGTTTTGCGCCTTTTTTAGCTGAAAGTCGCAAGTCTCCATCTTTTTTTTAGCTGACAGCTGACAGCTGATAGCTGGTTGCCTCTTTGACTTTCAGCGATGCGTAGGGTAATATTGATAGACTGTGCGGGGAAATAGATGCCCCGGGTGTATCTTTTTTACAAAAAAGAGGAGAGGCATATGGAATTGACCGACATGTTTACGTTGCAAAAACAGGGATTACGCCGTAAGCTTGTGCTCTCTTTTTCTTTAATGTCGATAGTACCCCTTCTTATCATTCTCTATTTCACTGTGAACTATGTCTTTGTGGAGCCGTCCAATCTTATGCAGGCTTCTATAGTGATGTTGCTGACCCTATGGATCGCTATCCTCGGGTTTATTATCGTGCGGCGCATGATCATGCCCGTCATTGATCTTGCCGCTTTTACGCGGGAAGTCGCGAAGGGCAACTACGAGGCCAGGATCACAGTGTGCCAGGATGATGAGCTTGGTGTAATAGCCGAAGTCGTGGATATGATGAGAAATCGGATGGTCGGTTATGTGGACGAACTTAAACGTTATGGCAGAACGACTACCGTGTTGAACAGGCAGATACGCGACAAAGTGGCAACACTGACGAATATTATCGAGACCGGTGAGTTAGTTACAGCCGGTTCCGGTTTTGATAAAGTTCTGGGTTTTGTCGCGGAGAAACTTACGGACGAATTGGAGGGAAGTTACTGCGGGATATTTGTGAAAGAGGACAGTGGTGGGTACGCTACGCGAAGCTTTGTCAATAAGTCGGGAAAAAATGTGCCTTCTCATGAGATAATGAAAAAACTGTCTCTTTTGGAACAGCTGTTCATAGAGAATGGGGAAACTTTTTCTATGGATTCACGCCCATTGACAAAACACTGTCAGATCGAGCTTCGTGAAGATCTGGATCTGGTAAATGTGTTGTTTTATCCGATGATCTCTTGGGAGAGGGTCGTGGGTATGATCATGTTGGGGAATTTTGCGCCCGGCCATGAGTTTAATGCCGGATATGTGCAGGTTCTTCAGGCGTTCGAGAAGATTCTGGTCATCGGGTATCAGGCCAGCAAAATATTTACGGAAAAGACGGCGGATGTAGTGGATACCGTAACGGGGCTTCCTTCCAGAACATACCTTGAAAACAAGATGAAAGACGAGATAAAACGGGCCGCGTTTTACCAGAAGGCCTGTTCTCTTATTCTTTTCGGTATCGATGATTTTGACGCTTATTCCAAACGTTACGGGGAGGCTCGCGCCGGGCAGCTTTTAAAACAGGTCGCGCGACTTGTACCGGGTCTCTTGTCTCCGGTCGCCAAAGTTGCGAGGTTTGGGATCAGCGGGTTCGGTGTGATCTTGCCGGAGACGAATAAAAGGGAAAGTATAGAGGTTGCGGAAAATATTCGCGATCATGTGTCGAAAATACAGCTATCGGCCGATATAGAGGACAGGGTTACCGTTAGCGCGGGTGTGGGGGAGAACCCTATTGACGGTATTGACGCTGCGGCTATTATCGCGAAAGCGGCCGAGAATTTGAAAAAGGCGACCGGAGAGGGGAAGAACATGGTCATGGGAGAATAGCTCAGGGAAAGGAGAAGGAGACGGTATGGATGGAAATATAAGGAAGCTGCTGATCAAGATGAAAGAAAACAATGCTTCGGATCTGCATATTGCGGCAAACGCGCCGATGCATTACCGGATCAACAGTGATCTTGTCGTTGCCTGTGATCGTGTTCTCACGCCGGATGACGTCCGGGAGATCACGTATAGCCTGATGAGCGATGAACAGGTGGTGCGTCTGGAAAGAGATAAAGAATTGGATTTTTCCTTCGAGATCAAAGATGTCGCCCGGTATAGGGTGAATGTATTCTATCAGCGTTCGTGGGTAGGGTGCGCGATCAGGATGATCCCTGTCAGGATCCGGAGCATTGAAGAGTGCGGGTTGCCTGGTGATACCATCATCGGATTCTGCCGGGCACATCAGGGATTGGTTCTTGTGACGGGTGCTACCGGCAGCGGAAAATCCACCACATTAGCGGCTATGGTGAATGAAATAAATCGCACCCGAAAATGCCACATTGTTACGGTGGAAGATCCTTTGGAGTTCATTCATCAGAACAATCTTGCTGTTGTAGACCAGCGGGAGGTGGGGCTTGATACTCGTTCTTTCAGTGATGCCTTGATGCGGGTGCTGAGACAGGATCCGGATGTCATCCTGATCGGAGAACTGCGGGATTTTGAGACCATCCAACAGGCGCTGATAATAGCGGATACGGGACATCTTGTTCTCGCGACACTTCATACTGCCGACAGTGTGCAGACGATAAATCGCATAGTGGATGTTTTTCCGTCACATCAGCAGCGCCAGATACGGGCGCAGCTGTCTTTCGATCTGCTTGGTATCATTTCACAGCAGTTGGTCGATAAAGCCGATGGAAGTGGAAGAGTTCTTGCCGCGGAAATGCTTGTGGCGACACCTTCTGTACGGACCATGATACGCGATGAAAAAACCCACCAGATATATTCGACGATCCAAACGTCACAGAAATCCGGCATGAGAACCATGAATCAATCACTTTCGGATCTATATCTGTCGAGGGTTATAACATATGAGAGCGCGATGTCCAGATCTCTGGATCCCGCGGAACTTGAGAAACTGATCGAACATTCCGCTTGATCCGGGCAATGATACTGAAACGGGAGGACAATATTGTGGTGTTGAAAAAGCGCATCGAAGAAAGACTCGGGGAGATATTGCTGAAACAGGGCGCGATATCAAAGGATCAATTGAAGAAGGGCATTGAGTTTCAACAGACAGAGGGTGGACTTTTCGGAGAGATACTCATTCAATTAGGGTACGCGGGCGAACAGGAGATAGCACAGGCCATTGTCGCGCAATATGGTTTTCCTTTTATGATGGTAGAAAATTATACGCTCAATCCGGAAGCGGCGAAGCTTGTCCCCGAGAACGTCGTGCGGCAGTACAGGATACTGCCTGTCGACGTGATAGGGGACATCCTCATTGTCGTGATGCCAAACCCCCTTAATTCGAGCGCGATCGAAGACGTGGAAATGTTGTCCGGGAAGAAAGTTCAGGTATTCATCGGAGTGATCACATCAATTAATGAAGCGATAAACAAGCTGTACGCGAAACAAAACAAGGATTGACCCGGAGTCGAGATAAAAAAATGGCGCTATCGCTGACAAACAAAACGTGTGATCTCTTGATCAAGAACAAATTGATCTCCAATGATGATCTAAAACAGGCAAAAGAGATCTATGGCAGGCAGGGCGGAAAATTAAGTGACATTCTTTTGAAGATGAACGTTGTCGGCAGGGAGCATATTCTGGCGGCCTTAAGCGAGATCTCAGGTTTTCCGCCTGTCAACATGTCTCGGATCCAGGTAGAAAAAGAAGTCCTTAAGCTTATCCCAAGGCGAGTTTCAAAAATGTATCAGGTATTGCCCATTTCACGCCTCGGGAAGTATCTTACTGTGGCCATGGTAGACCCGTCGAACATTTTCACACTTGATGATATAAAAGCTTTAACCCGCATGAAGATCATACCTGTTTTGGCCGACCGGGACGATATGGCCGAAGCTATCATAAACTGTTATGAGAAATCCGCGGACGAAGAAATAAGCCATCTGGTTGAAGGCATGACGGCCGCTCAAGTGGAAATGGTGAATGAAGGGGGAGAAGAGAAACTCAACCCCGGTGATCTTCAGAGGATAATGGAGGAAGCTCCGGTCGTAAAACTGGCCAATTTGATTATCAGTCAGGCCGTTCGCGAACGGGCGAGTGATATTTTGATCGAACCGATGGAGAAAAATTTTCGAGTCAGATATCGAATTGACGGAATACTGCATGTTCGTCATACGCCGCCTCGAAAATATCACAGAGCCATCATTTCACGGCTTAAAGTGATGGCGGATCTAAATATCGCGGAAAGCCGTCTGCCTCAGGATGGGCGGTTCCAGCTGAGGGCGGATGACCACCGTGTTGACTTTCGTCTCTCTATTATTCCTTCTATTTTAGGAGAAAAAGCGAGCCTTAGAGTCCTTGACAGGCAACAGATAATGGTGGATATAACTAAACTCGGGTTGTGCGAAAGAGACCGGGCCACCATCTGTTCCGCGTCCGAAAGCTCTTACGGCATGATTCTGGCATGCGGTCCGACCGGGTCAGGGAAGACAACAACACTTTATTCCATTTTGAAATATGTTGATAGTCCCGGCAAGAATCTGGTCACGGTTGAGGATCCGGTAGAATATGAGCTTAAGGGGATCGGACAGGTTTCTGTGAATAGCGCGGTCGGACTGACCTTCGCGGGCTGTTTGCGGTCGATATTGAGGCAGGACCCGGATGATATTATGATCGGAGAGATCAGAGACTTTGAGACAGTGGATATCGCGATCAAGTCCGCGTTGACCGGTCACCTTGTATTAAGTTCATTGCATACAAGCACTGCCCCGGGTTCTGTTGTGAGATTGGTCAATATGGGGGTTGAGCCGTTCCTCATAGCGTCATCGGTCATACTTGTTGTGGCACAGCGGTTGCTTCGGATACTGTGCCCGGAATGTAAGAAGCCATACGCGCCGGCGGCGGATGTCGTCGAAAAGTACGGGCTTCTTGACGCTAATGGGAAGGTCCCTGAGTTGTATGAACCCTCTGGATGCGAACGGTGCTCTAATTCCGGTTATCACGGAAGGTCAATGATCGTTGAGTGTATGCGCGTAACGCCGAATATCAAGGACCTTTTGTTTAGACGCCAGGAGGAAACGGAGATACGAAAAATGGCAAGGGATGAAGGAATGGTTACGTTGCGGGAAAATGGGATCGAGCGTGTTTTGGCAGGGGAGACGTCCTTGGAAGAGGTTGTGCGAATTACCGCGGAGGACAGAGAGTAGAGGCGAAGAGACATGAAAACACCCGCGCAAAAGGATATAGTTAACGCTCTTTTGGAAAAAGGGCTTATAGATAAAGGCGCGCTTGACGCGATCTCAGAAACGATCAAGACCTCAGGCGGCAATCTTATGAGAGAACTCGTTGAGAGTGGCGCGGTTAGAGGGAAGGATCTTTTGGTGGTCTTGAGTTTGGAGACAGGAATTCCACCTGTTGATCCGATGAGGATTAAACTTGATGATGTGGCAATGGGGATGGTGCCTGAAAAGATAGCAAAAAAGTATAACGTTATCCCGTTATCACGTGTGGGGGATAATCTAACCCTGGTAGTTTCCGATCCGGCGGATATTCTTGCCATCGATGACGTAAAAACGGTTGCCCGGTGCGATGTGCACCTCGCCCTTGCGACGCGGCAGGATATTCTCGCGACGCTCAAGAAATATTTTTCAGCTTGCGGCAAGGACATATCGACGATCATTGACACGGGCGGCGAAAAGGAGCACGACATCGAAGTGTTTGAGGCGCCGGACAGTTTTCGCGATCTTGATTACGCGAAAGACAGTGACGCCGCGCCTATAGTGAAAATGGTGGCCGTTATAATAAGTGAAGCCATTAGAAAGAGGGCGAGTGATATACATATCGAACCTCAGGAATATTCATTGCGGGTTCGCTACCGGATCGACGGTGAGCTTCATGATGTTTTTGATCTGCCTAAAAAATACCAGAATGCGGTGCTGGCCCGGGTGAAGATCATGTCGACGCTGGATATCACTGAAAATCGTGTACCGCAGGACGGGCGATTCCGGATAAAAACGGTTGGAAAAGAAATCGATTTTCGTGTGTCAGTGCTGCCGACGGTTTTTGGGAACAAGATCGTGTTAAGGGCTTTAGATAAAAGCAATCTTTCTGTGGGGCTTGAGTCTCTGGGTTTTTTGCCCCGGCCGCTTGCGGATTTCAAAACGGCGCTCGAAGTTCCCTTCGGGATAATACTTGTGACCGGTCCCACCGGCAGCGGTAAATCCACCACATTGTATTCCGTGCTGAATAAGCTCAATGTTCCCGAAAAAAACATCGTAACGATTGAAGATCCCGTGGAATATCAGGTTGAGGGGATAACACAGATGGCTGTCAGGGGAGACATCGGCTTGGATTTTGCGGCCGGATTAAGATCAATTCTTCGGCAAACGCCGGATGTTATTATGGTTGGTGAGATACGTGACCACGAGACCGCCGATACCGCTATAAAGTCATCTCTTACCGGGCATATCGTGTTGAGTACGCTTCACACGAACGATTCGATAGGGGCGATAACCCGTCTTGTTAACATGGGAGTGGAGCCGTTTTTAGTTGCCTCGAGCCTCATAATGTCGTGTGCACAGCGCCTGTTGCGGCGGATATGTCCCGCCTGCAAGACAGAGATCTCCATACCTCTCGATGTTCGGAAGGAGCTTGCGGCAAAATATCCGGAAGTTAAAGAGGCGGACAAGTTTTATGAAGGAAGAGGATGTTCAAAATGCGACAACACGGGGTACCTGGGACGTCTTGGCACTTTGGAAACCCTTCTTATGGATGACGAAATGCGCAATTTGGTCACTTCCGGCGAGTCTGAGGAGAAGATCAAAGAATACTTGAGATCGAAGAATTTCAGGACCTTACGCGAGAATGCCATAACCAAGCTGTGTAAGGGGTGGACAACGCTTGAAGAGGTGTTAAGGGTCACATAAAACTCGATGTATAGGAATTTCAATGTTTTGAGATTCTTCGTCCTTCGGACTCCCCTCGGCTTCGCTCCCCTCGTCTTCGCTCGGGACAGGCAGAATGACAGACTTACACGCCGTCATTCTGAGGAGCAGCGCGACGAAGAATCTAATTTAAGTCTGCTGAAACAGGAACTTGGCCAAAAAGGAACATAAGATGGCAAAATTCAATTATACGGTAAAGGACATAGCGGGGCGAACGGTGAAGGGGAATGTCTCAGCGGCCGATAAAAAGCAGGCTTTGGATCTTCTCAGAGAGAAAAAATTTGTAATATTGAAACTGGAAGAGGCCGCGCGGGGGAGATCACTTTCTGTGTTCACGAAAAAAAAGAAGGTCAAGTTGGATGACCTTGTGATCTTTTTCAGGCAGCTGGCCACTATGATAGATTCAGGTATCCCGGTGGTCATGTCCCTTGATATTCTGATAGATCAATCGGAGAACTCAACGATGGAGAGCGTGTTGACTGAAGTGAGGGACTCTGTGAATACCGGATCAAGCCTTTCGGACGCGATGGCCGGGCATTCCGAAATATTCAGCGCGCTTTTTGTGAATATGGTCCGTGCGGGTGAGTCCTCGGGAACCCTTGATGTGATACTTGACAGGGTGGCGACGTACATAGAGAAGACGAACGCCCTTCAGAAAAAGATAAAGTCCGCGTTGATCTATCCCGCGGTAGTTTCGGGCATGGCTGTCGTGATCACGCTTGTCCTGATATTGAAAGTCATTCCGGTTTTCAAAGATATTTTTTCAGGGTTTGGGGCAAAGTTGCCGGCCCCGACAGAATTCTTGATCAATCTCAGCGATTTTATGCGCGCGTATTTTTTTCTCATCGTAATTTTCATCGCGGCTATTGTAGTTGTTATTAAATGGTATCTTAAAACTCCCCGTGGCAGGCTTATTGCTGACAGCTTCAAGCTTAAAGCCCCGATCTTTGGTGACATGATGAAAAAGGTCGCGATCAGTAAATTCAGCCGCACTTTAAGCACGCTTGTGAAAAGCGGTGTTCCCATATTGGCGTCTTTGGAAATAGTGGCGAAGACTGCCGGAAACGTCGCGATAGAGAGGGCGATAAACGACGTAAAGGACAGCGTAAGGGACGGCGAAAGCATCGCGGCACCGCTGGAGAGGAGCGATATTTTTCCTTCCATGGTTACACGGATGATCGCCGTGGGCGAAAAGACCGGCCAACTTGAAAAAATGCTCGCGAAGATCTCGGATTTTTACGACACGCAGGTCGACACGTCCGTCGATGGCCTGACAAGCCTGATAGAACCGTTGATAATCGCGTTTTTGGGAATAGTGATCGGCAGTGTGGTTCTTTGTATGTTTCTGCCGATCTTTAAGATGTCTGATATCGTGAATTTTTAGACTATTGATACTGGCTTTTTATACTTTTAACATGACTTGCAATCGGATCTTACGGTGGTATACTTGCTCTGTATGGGGGGAAGTGTCCCTCAAATCTGTTTTTTGAAAGGAGGTGAGAAAAATGAAGCTGAGAAAAATGTTGGGTAAGAGAGGTTTTACGCTTGTTGAGATCATGATCGTTGTCGCAATTATAGGTTTATTGGCGGCTGTAGCTATCCCGAACTTTGTGAAGGCGCGGGAAAAGGCTATGACCAACGCGTGTATAGCCAATCTGAAACAGATCGACGGAGCGAAGACCCTGTATCATCTGGATGAGGGTACGAATGCGACTGCTGTTTCTGATCTTGTGACGGCGTATATCAGGCGGGAGCCTGAGTGCCCGGCGGGACCAACCACTACCTATGTTATTGGTTCTGGCACTGCGGCACCGACGTGTCCGAATGTTGCGACGCTTACAGATCATACGCTTTGATCTGTGATCGAGCGAGCGTGAAGAAAAAGACAGGACTTTATGTCCTGTCTTTTTTGTATGTGCGCCCGGCAGGGCGCACATACTTGGGGTGAAAGGGGTGAGAGAAATGAATCCGAGAAAACTGTCGAATAAGAGAGGTTTTACGTTTGTCGAGATCATGATAGTTGTCGCGATCATAAGTTTAGTGGTGGCTATAGCTCTCCCGAACCTTATAAAGGCGAAGGAAAAGGTTATGACCAACACGTGCATAGATAATCTGAAACAGATCGCGGGGGCGAAGGACCTGTATCGTTTGCATGAGGGGGTAGACGCGGGGGATGTCTCTGATCTTGTAATGATGGAGTATATACAGTGGGAGCCTGAGTGTCCGGCAGGGCCACAGACGACGTATATTATCGGCGATAAAAATTCAGTGCCAAAGTGTCCGAACGCGGTCACCGGGGATCTCCCGGATCATCAATTTTGACCCTTGACCCTTGTCGTTTTGCGTTTCGCGTCTTGCGTTTCGCGTCAATACACAACGCATAACGCCGGACACACAACGCGGGACGAGATGTCGTTTTGCGTTTCGCGTCTCGCCTATAGCCTTTCAATCTGTGGACTATCGACCGTTGACCGTGGACGATGCCCATGTGCCTCTGTGCCTCTGTGCCTTTGTGCCTTTTTTGCCCCTTGCCTCTAGCCTCTTGCCTCTATCCCCTGACCGCGTATTTTATGGAGCAGCTCGATGGCCGGCGAGAAATTCGGATCGTTTTTCAGCGCCTTCTCTAGATAGTCAAGCGCTTCGGTATTCATTTCGCTTTCATGAAAGAGATACGCGAGGTTGTAATAGGCGACGGTTTTTTCAGGGTAAAGTCGTACGGCTTCCAGATATTGACAGGCGCCTTCCTGCGTTTTTCCGAGCCTGGTGTAGGCGGTCCCAAGGTTCAGAAGGACGTTGTAGCCGTACGGGTTCACTTTCTTCGCGTCTTTCGCAGTTTCCGCCGCTTTCTGATAGTCTTCCGTACTGAGATATGTCGCGGCGAGAAGCATAAGCGCCTCTCTGTGTGACGGGTTTATCCGGAGGGCTTCTTTAAGATGATCGATGCCTTTTTCCGTGTTTTTCTGTGCGAAAGCTACAAAGGCCATGCCGAGGTAACCGTTGGCGTACGAAGGGTCGATCCCGACAGCGGTTTGAAAATCAGAGAGGGCCGTTTTGACGTTGCCGGCGGCGAATTCCAGACGGCCCTTTGTGTACCAGGGCATCGGGTCATGCCGGTTAGATCCGGCGTAGCGTGCCGCGATATCAAGCGCCTGTTGTTCCTGTCCTTTCTGGAAGGTCGAAACAGCCTTGTAATGCAGCGCGGCTCTGTCATTTTCGGAGTACTCAAGAATCCGGTCACTTAAAGAGCAGTCTTCCCGCCAGTATCGGTTTTGATGAATGGTGCAGGCAGAAAAGGCGCACACGCCGGTGATGATCAGGCTGACGGCAAGGACTCTGCCGAATTTTCCGCTTTGCCGATACAGGCCGATAAGCACTAACGCCTCAAAAAAGAACAGGCCGTAAGACGCCATGTACATCCAGTGTTCGGCAAATACCTGAAAATATCGCATGACAAAAAAGAGGGGAAGGAGGGCCGTCGTGAAGAACATAAGGGAATAAGCGATCTGTTTCCGGCTGTCCTTAAGGTAACGGGCCAAAATGATTATAGCGGCACCTGTCGCGATATAGAACGGGAGGATGTTTTCCGCGCCGTTCGCGCTGCGCCGCATATACGAACCCAACGGAATGATCCCGAGGCCAAAAAATTCTTTCATCATTCTCAGGCAGCTAACGATGTTTCGGGAAAAAGACGGATAATCCATAAGGACGCCGTACCTGCTTCCAAAAACACAATGATGCAGTGCGGCATAACAGGCAACCAGAAAAAAATTCGGTATATGGCACCATAAATTATCTTCGCGCGGATCGCGCGATAGCATGACGTCCGTTAACAGTATAAGTACGGGAATGATCATCGCTATTTCTTTACTCAAAAGAGCGGCCGCGAAAAACACGGTGCTCCCCGCCAGATACACGGGAGACTTTCGCTCGCGAAACAAAACAAAACACAATATCGACAAAAACGCGGCGAGGAATAACAGGAGATCAGCCCGCCCGGAAACGTATGAGACGGCGCCGGCATGCGCCGGGTGAATGGCAAAAAAAACGGCGGCAAGAAGCGCGATCGGACCGCGTTTGGTGAGTTTTTTTGTAAGAAAAAACGCGCAAACCGCGTTCAGGAAATGCAGCAGGACATTTGTCAAGTGAAAACCAAAGGGGTTCAT
>Ga0180007_10000516_pt1 | contig 64100 bp, 62 predicted proteins | sample MM_PC_MetaG_FD_121122 | JGI IMG/M metagenome (GOLD analysis project Ga0180007, IMG submission 121122) | Groundwater microbial communities from the Aspo Hard Rock Laboratory (HRL) deep subsurface site, Sweden - MM_PC_MetaG | ecosystem: Environmental > Aquatic > Deep subsurface > Groundwater...
CTTCGGCGTGGTCATGATCCTCATCTACATCCTCGTGGTGGGCTGGTTCGGCTCCTACACCACGCCCATCGCCATCATGTCGCCCATCCCGCTCTCGCTCATCGGCATCATCCCGGCGCACGCCCTCTCCGGCTCGTTCTTCACCGCCACAAGCATGATCGGCTTCATCGCCGGGGCGGGCATCGTGGTGCGCAACTCCATCATCCTGGTGGACTTCATCAACCTGAAACGCGCCGAAGGCTTCAGCCTGGAGGAGTCGGTCATCGAGGCCGGAGCCGTGCGCTTCCGGCCCATGCTGCTCACCGCGCTGGCCGTGGTGGCCGGAGCCTTCGTCATCCTGTTTGACCCCATCTTCCAGGGCCTGGCCATCTCGCTCTTGGCCGGGGAAATCGCCGCCACCCTGTTCTCACGCATGGTGGTGCCCGTGATGTACTACCTGGACCAGCACAGGCACGAAGAGCACGAGACGGGAACGGCGGGAAAGACGGGAGAAGAGGCCTCCGGCGGCCAAAGGGCCTGAGGCCCTCTGGACTCCCCATAGGGCCTGGGCCAGGGCGGCCAGGGCAGAAGCGCTGGCTGGGCTGGGCGTCGGCAATGTGCGCGGTTTTTTTGTCGGAGACGACAAAAAGCCCCGCGCACGGTTGGCCCCTTTTGAGAAGGCGGCGGGGGGAAGGCAGGAGAGTAAAGCTTGTTCACAATCCTCTAACCTCTGGAGGTAGGCATGAAAGCCAACGTTGGTGGAATCGACAAGATCCTGCGCATTGTGGTGGGACTGGTGCTGCTCTTCCTGGTCTATTTCCTGAAAACACCCGACTCGCTGTGGTGGTGGGGGCTCATCGGCATCATCCCGCTGGGCACGGGGCTCATGGGCTACTGCATGCTCTACACCCTGCTCGGCATCAACACCTGCCCGACGCGCTGAGAAATCCCCGTCGCAAGAAGGGCCCCTCCCGGCTCAGTATCGCAGGGAGGGGCCTTTTCCGTTATGCCAGGAAGAACTGCCATGCCCTGTTCCCCCAAATGCCCAGCCCGGCCCCTTCAACTGCGGGCCTGGCCAGCACAGAAAGACAGGTCTCCAAGTATCCCACCCCCTTGACCTGTATAACATATCCTCCTATTGCCGTGTAAGCTTCCGCGACGATCCCTGGACCGCACCTCGGACGTGAGCGGCACACAGCACCATTCTGGAGGCCCCCCGATGAAACCTTCCTTGAGTGCACGGCTCTTCTGCGTTGCCTTGGCTGGAGCCGCTCTGACCGCCGCAACCTCGCTTTGGGCCTCCGCCGCCGCCCGGCCATGGCTTGCCTGGGTGGCTGCCCCGGCCCTGTCGCTTGCGTCAGCGGCCGCCGTCTGGGCCGTCTCGCGCGGGCTGCTGGCGGATGTGACCGCCCGGCTGGACGCCTTTGCCCGACGCCTGGGAGGTGGTGACCTGGATGCGGTTGTCAGCGGGGATCTGCCCGCCGACGTGGCCCCTCTTGGCCGCACGCTGAACGCCATGGCTGCGGAGCTCAAGAAGACCCTGGGGTTTGCCGAGGGCGTCCTGGACTGCCTGTCCGAGTCCTACCCCTACCTTGCCCTGGACGCCACAGGCCGCATCTCCCACATGAGCCCAATCCTCATCAGCCTTCTGGACCTGGAAGGCAAGGAGACCGACTTCGCCGGCAAGACCCCGGGCGAGGTGTTCTTCCATGACGCCAACCGCTCCACCACCTCGCTGGAGGCCCTCAAGCAGAACAAGAAGATCGAGAGGGAGACCAAGCTGTCCACGGTCAAGGGCAACAAGCGGATCCTGCGGGTCAGCGCCAACCCGCTTCGCGACAATGATGGCCAGGTGCTTGGCTCCATGACCATCTACTTCGACCTTACCCAGATCAGGGCGCAGGAAGAGTTCCTGGCCATCCAGGCCCAGACCACCAAACAGCTGGTCCAGGAGTCTCTGGGCATTTCCGCCGAGGTGACCGTGGCCTCGGAAGAACTGGCCGTGCGCATCACCGGCGCCAACGACGACGCCAAGCGCCTCCTGGGGTATGCTGGCGAGTCGGCCACGGCCATGGAGGAGATGAACGCCACGGTGCTGGAGGTGGCGCGCAACTCCTCGGAGGCGGCGTCCATGGCCAAGGGCGCCAGCGACAAGGCCACCGAAGGCGCGCAGACCCTGGAGGTGCTGGTCGCGCGCATCGCAGCCGTGGACGCGGTCATCGGCGACCTCAAAGCCCGGGTGCACAAGCTCGACTCCCAAGCCGACGACATCGGCAAGATCATCTTCGTCATCAACGACATCGCCGACCAGACCAACCTCTTGGCCTTGAACGCCGCCATTGAAGCCGCGCGCGCGGGAGACGCCGGACGAGGCTTCGCTGTCGTCGCGGATGAAGTCCGCAAGCTCGCCGAGAAGACCATGAGCGCCACCGGCGAGGTGGGCTCGGTCATCTCTGGCATCCAGGAGAGCGTCAAATCCGCCGCTGCCGAGATGGACGACGTGTCCCGGGCCATCGGCGAAGTCACCGGGCGGGCCAACGACTCCGGCGCGTCGCTTTCCGAGATTCTGAACCTCGCCGGGCAGACCAGCGGGCAGGTCCACGCCATCGCCGCAGCGGCCGAGGAGCAGTCCGCCGCCGTCTCGCAGATCAACCGGACGGTGGAGGAGACCAACAGCATCGCCGTGCACACCACCACCTCCATGAGCAACGCCGCCTTGTCGATCCTTGCGCTGTCCGGCCGGGCCAGCGACCTGCGCCGCCTCATCGAGGGCATCACGGACGACGCCGGTTCCAGGGACCTGAATGCGCAGGGGGCGAAAACCACTCAGGATTGCTGGGAGTTCAAGCAGTGCGGCAGGGAAAAGGGCGGGACCAAGGCCGCTGAGCTGGGCGTGTGCCCGGCCTGGCCGGACAATGGCAAGGACTGCGCCATTGTCCAGGGAACCTTCTGCGGCGGAACCGTTCAGGGCGACTACGCGTCCAAGATCGCCAACTGCGCCAAGTGCGACTATTTCAAGAGCGAGCACCACCGGCGCGATCTTCACGCGCCCGAGGCCAAGGGGAACGGGAATGGCAACGGCAACGGGAACGGCTCGGCCCGCAAGGTCAAGGCCCCGGCTCAACCTGCTGCGCGCAAGCCTCTGCGACAGTAGGCCACGCCAAAGGCCAAAAGGCGACCGGATGGCACTGTGCCAGCTTGGTCGCCTTTTGTTTTGCCCAGCCTCAGGGCAGATAGTCTAGAAAAAATCTGGAAAATTTTGCCGGGTTGCTGGCCGCACTCAGGCGCAAGGTTTCTGGCATGCGGCAGATTCTTCCGGGCTCACTTCCCACTGTCCGCGCCACTGCGTCGGCCATGCGCTGCCCGGTGGTCAGCCTGCCCCGGTTTCCATTTTTGGGGCAATGCAATATCCTCCGTCGGGGCGTGGTCCACCACTCAACGTGCAGGGAATGGCCCCATCCACGGCATCAGGCAAGGGCCACGAGGTCGTAGCTCTGGGCCTGCTCGATGTCGGCCATAACCATCTTGCCGGGTTTGACCTTGGGTCCGCTGACGTAGGTCACGCCGTCGACCTCCGGGGCCTGGAACCAGACGCGGCCGACGTGCAGGCCGGGCCATTCGGGGCTGGGCTCTTCCACCAGCACCTCCAGGCGCTGGCCCACCAGGGTGGCCAGGTGCTCGCGGCTGATGTTCTCCTGAAGCTTCATGAGCGCGTTCTTGCGCCGGGTCTTGATGCCCTGGGCCACCTGTCCGGGTAGCGACGCCGCCGGGGTGCCCTCCTCCTGGTGGTAGGGAAACACGCCCAGGTGCGCGAACTGCGCGCGGGTGACAAAAGTCTTGAGGGCCTTGAAATGCGCATCCGTCTCGCCGGGGTAGCCCACGATGAGGCTGGTGCGCAGGGCTGCCTCGGGGAAGTGCTTGCGCACGCGGTCGATGACCAGGGTCGGGTCCTTGGCAAAGGGCCTGCCCATGGCCGCCAGGATGTCCGGGTGGGCGTGCTGCAGGGGAATGTCGAAATAGGGCAGGAGAGGCTGGCCCAAGCCTGCCATGTGCTTGAGCAGGCCGTCGGTCAGGCCCGCGGGGTAGAGGTACATGAGCCGCAGCCACTTCAGGCCCTTGATGGGCAGGAGCCGGTCCAGCAGGTGTTTGAGCCCGTCCTTCAGGCCCAGGTCATGGCCGTAGGAGGTCACGTCCTGGCCCACGATGACCAGCTCCGGCACGCCGCCCTGCTCCACCAGCAGGCGCGCCTCGCGCTCCAGCTCGTCCAGGGGGCGGCTGACGTGCTTGCCGCGGATGCTCGGGATGGTGCAGAAGGCGCAGCGGTGCGAGCAGCCCTCGCTGACCTTGAGATAGGCGTAGGCCGGAGCTGTGCTCAGGCGGCGGGGGCCCAGGGCGTCAAGGTTCCTTCTACCCAGGGCAGCACCCACCAGGCCGGGCCAGTTGGCCAGCTCGCGGGTGGAAAGCCAGAGGTCGACTTCCGGCAGATCTGCCGCGAGGTCGGCCTGGCCGTAGCGGGAGACCAGGCAGCCGGTCACGGCCAGCTTCGGGCGGGGGGTGGCCTCGGCGGCCTCGCGGATGGCCGCGAGGATGGTCTCGACGGACTCCTCCACCGCCGGGCGAATGAACCCGCAGGTGTTGATGAGCACGAGGTCGGAGCCGGCGACATCCTCCGCCGGGGTGAAGTTCTTGCCCAGCACGCCGAGCAGCCGCTCGGTGTCCACGCGGTTCTTGGGGCAGCCCAGGCTGATGGTATGCACTCTGACTTTTGTCATTACTATTCCCGTGTCATTCTTGACATATTATTGTTTGATGGAAACGTTGTGGCTAGGGCATTGCGCTTTGCAAAAACTCCTGTAGGATGGCCGCACGTCTTCGTTATACAGACCCCGCCCGGGGCCAGAGGAGCAGCAGCAACATGGTCGAATCCCTGCGGGCAGAGAAGCCATACCGCATAGGCATCATCGGCGACAAGTCGTCGCTGGTGCCTTTCTGGGAGCTTTTCGCCAACCTGGGAAACGAGCGCGTGCTCGGCCAGCTCGGCCTGGTGGCCCTGGCCCTGCACGACAGGGCTCCGGTGGGCGAGCGCTTCTCCGCCACGCTGGACCTGCCCGTCTACGCCGGTTGGCGCGACATGCTGACCAGCCACCCGGAGATCAGCATGGTCATCGAGACCACGGGCCATCAGCCCCTGATCCAGGACCTGCGCCTCGGCCTGCCCGCCACGGTTTCGCTTGTGGAGCGCGCGGCGGCCAGCTTTTTTCTGCGCCTCTTGTCCTCGGACCAGATGTGGGTGGCCTGCAAGGTCGACCTGATGCACACCCAGACGCTCCTCAAGAACGTCATCGACCAGCTCAAGGAGGAGATCGTCCTCACCGACCGCGAAGGCCGGGTGCTGGACTGCAACAAGGCCGTGCTGGAGCGCATGGGCCTTTCCAAGTCGTCCATTGCCGGACGGAACCTGCGCGAGCTGTTCAGCCTGCCCGAAATCATCCCCGGCGCCAACGGCGCAAGCGGCGGCGTCAGCGAGGTGACCGGCGCCGTGTCGCCCTTTGAGGAGGCCATCGCCACCCGCCAGCAGGTGGAGGCCACCCTGCCCCAGGTGGACGACGACGGGCGCATGCACTACGTGCGCGAGTACATCTACCCCATCCTTGACGAGAGCGGAAACCTGTCGAGCATGTTGTGCATCCGCCGCGACATCACCAGCCGCACCCAGATGGAGCTGCGCCTGCAGCAGTCCGAGCGGCTGGCCTCCATCGGCGAGATGAGCACCTACATCGCCCACGAGATCAGGAACCCGCTGTTCGCCATCAGCGGCTTCGCCAACCAGCTCCTGCGCGAGGCCGGGGACGAGAAAAGCCGGGAGAAGCTCGGCATCATCGTGGCCGAGTCGCGCCGGCTCGACGGCATCCTGAAGAGCATCCTGACCTTCGCCCGGCCCACCGAGTCCGCGCCGGGCCTGGCCGATGTGAACAACATCGTGCGCGAGACCATGGACCTCATGGGCATGGCCTGCGAGAACCAGGGCATCGAGCCCATCCTGGCCCTGACTGCGGACATCCCCCTGGTCAAGGCCGACCCGGAGCTCATCAAGCAGGGGCTCATCAACCTGGTCAAGAACGCGGTGGAGGCCATGCCCACGGGCGGGCTTCTGACCGTGCGCACCGGCCTGTCCACGCCCCACGTGTTCCTGGAGGTGGAGGACACCGGCGTGGGCATACCCCCGGAGGTGCGCGACAAGGTCTTCAGCCCCTTCTTCAGCACCAAGGGCAAGGGCTCGGGCCTGGGCCTGGCCATGATCAAGAAGTTCCTCGACGACCTGGGCGGCACCGTCGACCTGACGAGCATCCCCGGCGAGGGCACCCGCGTGACCCTGCTTTTGCCCCCGCATCTGGCGGTTGCGAAACCGGGGGCAACCGGATAAACTCCGGGGATGCCAGACACGACCCCCCCCAAGAAAAACACAGTTGTCCTGGCCACCAGGAACAAAGGCAAGATCGCCGAGCTTGAGGCCCTGCTGGCTGGCTACGGCCTGCACGTCCTCGGCCTTGGCGCCTTCCCGGACCTCGGCGAGATCGAGGAAACCGGCACGACCTTTGCCGAGAACGCCCGGCTCAAGGCCCGCACCGTGGCCCAGGCCACCGGCCTGGTGGCCCTGGCCGACGACTCCGGCCTGGCCGTGGACGCCCTCTCCGGCGCGCCCGGCGTGTATTCCGCCCGCTATTCCGGCGAAAACGCCACCGACGCCACCAACAACACCAAGCTCCTCGACGCCCTGAAGGACGTGCCGGAGCCGCAGCGCGGCTGCCGCTTCGTCAGCGTGGTGGCGGCCATCGCCCCGAACGGGGCCGAGATCATGGCCGAGGGCCGCTGGGAGGGCCGCGTGCTCACCAGCCCCCGCGGGCAGGGCGGCTTCGGCTACGACCCGCTGTTCCTGGACCCCGAACTGGGCCGGGCCGCGGCGGAGCTCACCCCTGCCGAGAAGAACGCGCGCTCGCACCGGGGCCAGGCCCTGCGCGCCCTTTTGCAAGATTGGCCCGCCTTCTGGGCCCGGGCCAACGCCTAACCAAAACGACGGAGCAAACCATGTGCGGCATCATCGGCTACTGCGGGCATCGTCCGGCTGTCCCCCTCGTGATGGAGGGCCTGGGCCGTCTTGAATATCGCGGCTACGACTCCGCCGGGGTCAGCTTTGTCCAGGCGGGCAAGCTCACCGTGCTGCGCGCCGAGGGCAAACTCGGCAACCTCGCGCAGAAGCTCGCCACCATGAACGTGTTCTCCGCCACCACCGGCATGGGCCACACCCGCTGGGCCACCCACGGCGTGCCCGTGGAGAAGAACGCCCACCCGCACCTCGACCATGAAGGCCGCCTGGCCATCATCCACAACGGCATCATCGAGAACTACGAAGCGCTCAAGGCCGAGCTGGTGGCCAAGGGCTACGAGTTCCGCTCCGACACCGACTCCGAGGTCCTGGTCAACGTCATCGCCGAGTGCCTGAAGGCCACCGGCGGCGACGTCATGCAGGCCCTGTCCCAGGCCCTGGGCCGGGCCGAGGGCGCATACGCCATCGTGCTCATGAGCGCCGACCACCCGGGCACCCTCTGGGCCACCCGCGTGGCCAGCCCCCTGGTCATGGGCGTGGGCACGGGCGAGAACTTCCTGGGCTCGGACATCCCGGCCTTTCTGCCCTACACCCGCGACGTGGTCTTTCTTGAGGACGGCGAGCTGGTGCGCCTCACGGCCCAATCCTGGGAGGTCTTCCGCACCGACACGCTGGAGCCGGTAAAGAAAGACGTGCAGCGCATCAACTGGGACGTGCAGGCCGCGGCCAAGGGCGGCTACAAGCACTTCATGCTGAAGGAAATCTTCGAGCAGCCCAAGGTCATCCGCGACTGCCTGCTGGGCCGCATCGACGCCGCCACCAACCAGGTGCGCCTGCCGGAGCTCGACGCGCTCCCCGTGCCCGAGCGCCTGCACATCGTGGCCTGCGGCACCAGCTATCACGCCGGGCTGTGGGGCCTGTACCTGCTGGAAAAGTACGCCAAGATCCCGGTCCAGGCCGAGATCGCCTCGGAGTTCCGCTACCGCGACCCCATCCTGCCCACGGGCGGCGTGGTGCTGGCCATCAGCCAGAGCGGCGAGACCATGGACACCATGGCCGGCATCAAGCTGGCCAAGCAGCGCGGGCTGCCGGTCATCGGCCTGTGCAACGTCGTGGGCTCGAGCATCTCCCGCGAGTCCGACTACGTCCTCTACAGCCAGGCCGGGCCGGAAATCAGCGTGGCCTCCACCAAGGCCATGTGCAGCCAGCTCACCGCGCTCTTGCTGCTGACCCTGTACTGGGGCCGGCGCAAGGGCACCATGACCGAGGCCGCCTGCGCCGAGCTGGTGCGCGAGCTTTTGACCCTGCCGAAAATCCTGGAGGACGCCCTGCCCGGCCTGCGGACCGAGGCCCTGCGCCTGGCCAAGCACTTCGCCGAGACCACGAGCTTCCTCTACCTGGGGCGCGGCCCCTGCTTCCCCCTGGCCCTGGAGGGCGCGCTCAAGCTGAAGGAAATCAGTTATATCCACGCCGAGGGCTATGCCGCAGGCGAGATGAAGCACGGGCCCATCGCGCTCATCGACCCGCGCTTCCCCACCTTCGCCATCGCGCTGGACGACGAATTCTTCCCCAAGGTCAAGAGCAACCTGGTGGAAGTGCAGGCGCGCGCGGGCGAGATCGTGGCCCTGACCAACGCAGGCCTGGACCTCAAGGTGGAGCACCCCTGGATTCTGCCCAGGGCCACCGGACCGCTGGCGGCCTTCCTGACCCTGCCCGCGCTGCAGCTCTTCGCCTACGAGATGGCCGACTACCTGGGCAAGGACGTGGACCAGCCGCGCAACCTGGCCAAGAGCGTCACGGTGGAATAGGAATATAGCGGCGGACAAGCAGCGGACAAGCGGCGAGAGATCGACATGAGCAATCCAAGGCCAGCAGCACCGAAAGCCACAGTCCCCAGAAAGCGGGTGCTGCTCCTGGGCCTGAGCGTGCTCTTGTGCATCGGGTTCTTCAGCACCACGCTCATCAGCTACCGCGTCTCGCGCAACGCCATCCGCGAGTCCATCCTGACCCAGGAGCTGCCGCTGACCTCGGACAACATCTACTCCGAGATCTTGAAGGACCTGGTGCGCCCGGTGTTCATCTCCTCCATGATGGCCAGCGACACCTTCCTGCGCGACTGGACCCTGCGCGGCGAGCGCGACACCTCGGAGATCACGCGCTACCTCAAAGAGATCATGGCCCGCTATGGCGCGTTCACCAGCTTCTTTGTGTCCGAGGCCTCGCACCACTACTACCACCCCTCGGGCGTGCTCAAGACCGTGCGCGCGGACGAGCCGCTGGACGCCTGGTACTTCCGTGTGCGCAGGCTCATGGAGCCCTACGAGATCAACGTTGACCAGGATATGGCCAACCGCAACCTCCTGACCATCTTCATCAACTACCGCGTGCTGGACTATGAGGGGCATCTCCTGGGCGTCACCGGGGTGGGCCTGGCCATGGACTCCGTGCGCACCGCGCTTCAGGCCTACCAGGAGCGCTTCGGCCGCAGGATCAGCTTCGTGGACACCCACGGCCGCATTGTGCTCTACGGCAACGGCGCGGACATGCAGAGCGGAAACATCAACGAGATCCCCGGCCTGCGCGACCAGGCCAAAACGATCCTGACCCAGGGCGCAGGCAACTACCAGTACACCCGCGATGGCCAGACGCACCTGCTCAACGTGCGCTACATCCCGGAGCTCAAGTGGTTCCTGTTCGTGGAGAAGACCGAGGACGAGGCCCTGGCGGGCATCCGCCAAACCCTGTACGTGAACCTGGGCGTGTGCGCCCTGGTGTCGCTGCTGGTGGTGGGCATCACCGGGCTGGCCCTGCGCCGCTACCAGGAGCGCCTGGAGGAGCTGGCCACCACGGACAAGCTCACCGGGCTCTTGAACCGCCAGTCCCTGGACGCGCTGCTGCACCAGGCAATTACCCGCGCGCGCCGCTCGGGCACCCCGCTGGCCTTGCTCCTGGCCGATGTGGACCACTTCAAGGCCGTCAACGACGAGCACGGCCACCTGGTGGGCGACGAGGTTTTGCGCCGCGTGGCCCAGACCCTGCGGGAGCAGCTGCGCGAGTCGGACACCGTGTGCCGCTGGGGCGGCGAGGAATTCTTGATCATCGTGCAGGACTGCGACGCCAGCGCGGCCCTGGCCCTGGCCGAGAAACTGCGCGTGGCCGTCGCCGACGGCATGCCTGCGGCCGGGCAGGCCCTGAGCCGGGTGACGGTGAGCCTGGGTGTGGCCGAGCTCAAGCCCAAGGAGTCCGAGGACGCCCTGGTGGGCCGGGCCGACGCGGCCATGTACGCGGCCAAGGACGCCGGAAGAAACTGCGTGCGCCTGGGCTGAGGAAAGCCTAGCCCGCCACCTCCGCCCCCATCCACCAGCGCACCGAGTTCACCAGCCAGACCCTTTCCGCCCGCAGCACGTCCGATGGGACAACGACCCGCTCCCGGACGATCCCCCGCGCAAGCAGGACCTCCCGGAACACCCCCGGCAACAGCCCGCTTGCAAGCGGCGGCGTCACCAGCTCGCCGTCAAGCCGCAGCACAAGGCTGGCCCGTGTGGACTCCGTGACCTCGCCGCGCTCGTTGACCAGGAGCACGTCGTCCAGGTCCGGGCGCTGCGCCAGCGCTTGCTCATACACAGCGCGGCGCGTGGTCTTGTGCCGCAGATACTCGTCGCCGGAGGCCACGGCCTGGCGCGCAAATCCCACCCGCAGGCCGCGCAGGCGCTTCTCCTGGATGGGCACGGCCTCGGCGGTCAGCCTGCCGTCGCGGGCGCAGGTAAGCCGGGCCTTGTACCGTCCCGTGGAATGCGCACGCGCCAGGTCCTCCAGGGTCTCCCGCAGCGCGGCCTCGTCAAGCGGGAAACCCAAATACGCTGCGGAGCGGGACAGCCGCGCCAGGTGCAGCGAAAGCAGCGGATAGCGGCCACGCAGCAACAGCAGGGACTCCAAAAGCTCGAAGTCCTGCCCCGGCGGCAGCAGAAAGCGCATCTTGGTCAGGCACTCGGCGTACTCCGAGGCGGCTTCGGAATCAAAGGTCACGCCCCCGCCCACGCCAAAGCGCGCCAGGCCCAGGTCACGGTCCAGCACCAGGGTGCGGATGGGCACGCTGAAGACCATGCTCCCTCCTGAAGCCGGGCCAGCGGGCTCCAGCAGGCCGATGGCCCCGCAGTAGATCCCGCGCGGGTGCGGCTCCAGCTCGCGCAGGAGCTGCATGGTACGCACCTTGGGCGCGCCGGTGACGGACCCGCAGGGGAACAGCGCGCGGAGCACCTCGGCCAGACCCACGCCCTGGCGCAGGGTGGCGCGCACGTCCGAGGTCATCTGAAACAGCGTGGGGTACTCCTCCACATCAAAGAGCCGGGGCGTCCGCACGCTGCCGGGCCGGGCCACGCGGCCCAGGTCGCTGCGCAACAGGTCCACGATCATGACGTTCTCGGCGCGGTTCTTGGGGCTTTGGGCCAATTCACGGCGCAGGGCGGCATCTTGCTCAGGCGTGGCGCCGCGCGGTGCGGTGCCCTTCATGGGCCGGGCCAGGGCCTCGCGCCCGTCCAGCCGGAAGAACAACTCCGGGGACAGGGACAAGACCCGGTGCCGCCCGAGGTCCAGCCAGGCGCAGAAGCCAGCGGCCTGGGCGCGGGCCAGCTCGGCGAACCAGGCCCGGTCGCTGCCGCCGAATATCGACTCCGGGCCGGACTCTGGGCCGGCCCCGAAGCCGCACTCGAAGGGCACGGTGTAGTTGGCCTGGTAGGTTTCGCCATCGGCGATGTCGTTTTTCAGCCGGTCGAAGTTCGCCGCGTAGACCTGGGGCTGCACCAGCGCACGCCAGGGGCCGGGGGCATAACCGGACGCTCCGGGCGACTCCCCTGCACCGGTCTCCGGCAGGGGCCAGGGGCCTTCGTGGCTGGCGGCCCAGGCCAGGGGCAGGCCCTCCTGCGGCAGGTGCGTCACCAGGGCGGAATCAAAGGCTGGCGCGGCCTCGAAGGCCAGGGCCAGCACCACCCAGAAGCCCGCGCGGGACTGCTCCTCGGCCCAGTCCACCACGCCAGGCACCCCGTCCAGGGTCTCGGCCCGGCGCACGGCAACAGGCGCGCCGAAGCTCAGGCTGGCTCCCCAGCCGCCGCCACTGGCCCCGGCGCCGGGCGTGGTGCCGGGCGTGGTGCCGGGCGCGATGCCGGTCCTGGCATCCAGGAATATGGCGCGGCCTTCCACGCCTCAGCCGACCTCTGGCCCGGCCTGCGGCGGGATTTCGTGCTCCGCCAGGATGCACACCACCTGGGCGGCAGCGGCTTCCAATAGCGGCCCGCAAAAGGCGGCCTTGAGCCCCTGCTGGCGATAGGCCTTGAGCCCCTCCGGCGAGCCGAGGTCGTGCCCGGTGAGTTCGCGGCAGTTGAGCGAGCCGAAGCGCTCCAGAAAATACTCGCGATGTTCCAAGGCTGGCCCGTAGGTGTCGTCCAGGTCGTCGTGGCCGCTGTCGCGCCCGAGAACCAGCCCCAGGGCCATGACCCCGGCGCTGAAGGCCCCGCAGGGGCCGCAACTGCGCGAAAGCCCGCTGCAAAACCCCGTGGTCAGGCGCGGGATCAACGGCGAGGCGCAGCCCAGGCCCTGGCTCACGCCCAGAAGCACGGCCTCGGCGCAGAGCAGGGGCCTCTCCGCCTCCCAGAAGGACCGCGCCAGGCGGCCCACGGCCAGGGGATCGACTTGGGAAGCCCGCCGGGCGCAGAGCGGGCGGGCGGCGTGGGCGGCGAAAATCGAAACACGGGCCGTGTCCTGGCCATCACAGGAATCGGCACAGCAGTCCTGGTTCGCGCAGTCCACCTGGCCGCCCGCCAGCCCGGCAGCGTCGAGCCAAGCTTTGACATCCTCGCGGGCAAAGCCGGGCCAGCGGTCGTGGTGCTCGGTGAGCAGAAAGTCGTGGCTGTGGCGGTCCAGGTCGGTGATGACCACCCTCCCCCCTGGACGGACGATGCGCGCCATCTCGGCGATGGCACGGGCCGGGTCGTCCACGTGGTGCAGGAACATGTTGGCGAAGACGAAGTCCACCGAGGCGTCGGGCAGGGGCAAATCCTCGGCCCTGCCTTCAAAGGTGGTGACGCGGTCGCTGGCCCCGAACTTGGCGGCGAGCTCGGCGAGCATGTCCGGCGACTGGTCCACGCAGGCCACGGACAGCCCGGCCTCAAGCAGGGCCTCGGTGACGAAGCCGGTGCCCGCGCCGAGGTCGGCGGCGGTCTGGCCTGTCGCTTGGCAGAATATGGGGCCGGATGGAGGGCTGGAATTGCCGCCGTGCGTCAGCCCGGCCAGCCTGAGCGCGGTGTCGCGCACGGCCGTGGAGAAGAACCCGGCGCGCAGCCGGTCCCAATCCCCGGCCACCTGGGCGAAATACTCATTGCTGGACATGAACGACCCCCTGGAGTAGCGCTTGTCCACCCATTCGGGACAAGCTTGGCCCTCAACTCATGCCAGAGGCGCGGACCAAGGTCCAATGGGTTGTACGGATCGAACCGTTCAGGGAAGCCGATGGCCGGCGGCAGAACGTAAAAAAGCCCCGGATCGCTCCGGGGCCCTTTTCAAGCAGTATGCAGTGGTCCGCCTAGGCGGCGGGGATCACGCGCACGGGCGGCTTGACCACAGCGCCGCTGCGGATGCAGCGGGTGCAGGCACGCAGGGCGCGAACTTCGCCGGAAGGCAGCAGGGCGCGGACGCGCTGCAGGTTCGGCAGGAAGCGGCGCTTGGAGCGGTTGTTGGCGTGGCTCACGTTGTTGCCGGAACTGGGGTGCTTGCCGCATATTTCGCACGTCTGGGACATGGGGAAACCTCCTGAAACTAACTAGCTCTGTCGTATGCGCGCATTGGTCGCGCAGGGCCTGAAACCGGGCTCCCCGGCATCAAGGAAGAGGACTTGTAGCCCCAGCCGGGGAAAAACGCAAGTGCTTTTTTCTTGACAAACAAAAAGCCATCCGTATAGAGATGCGGCCTGCGAGGCGATATGTTTGAACTCTGGATCACGCTGAAGGACATCCCGGCCGAGGGCCGGGAATTTCATTTTACGGACCAGTCCCTGTGGACCGGCCCCATGCGTGAGTACGGCCTTCCGGTCAAACCCGGAAAGGACTTCGAGGCCCGGATGTTCATCACCCCGCAGGACGAGGGCTTCCTCGTGGCCGGGAGCTTTTCCGGCTCGGTGTTCGTCCCCTGCGACCGTTGCGTCGAAGAACTTGAAGTCCCTCTGGCCGGTGACTTCGAGAGTTTTGAGGAGCCCCGCGCCAAGGAAGACGACGCCCTGGACGAGTGCCGGATACGGCGCGGCAAGGGTTTTCTCGACCTGGACGTCGCAGGCTATCTTTGGGAACAGTTCATGCTGGCCCTGCCGGTGAGCCCCCTGTGTGCCGAGGACTGTAAGGGCCTGTGCCCCAAATGCGGCGTGAACCGCAACCAGGAAACCTGCACCTGCGCCCAGAATGAGGGCGATCCCAGGCTTGCGGTCCTGCGCAACTTGAAGCTATAGTAGCCCGCGCGCCGGAGGAGTCCCTCCCCCGCTCGGCAAGCATTAATAAGGAGTGCCTCATGGCCTTACCGAAGAAAAAGACCTCCAAGTCCCGCAAGAACATGCGTCGCGCCCACGACCACGTGGCCACGCCCAATGTCGTTTTGTGCAAGTGCGGCGAGCCCGTGCTCTCGCACCGCGCCTGCGCCGCCTGCGGCAACTACAAGGACCGCCAGGCTGTCAGCACCGCGAATGCCTGAGACCCCGCCCCGCATCGCCGTTGATGCAATGGGGGGCGACGTTGGCCCCCGGATCAACGTCGCTGCCGCGATCCAAGCCGCCCGCGAAGGCATCCGAATCACCCTGGTGGGCGATGCGGAAGTCTTGCGCGGCGAGCTGGCGCGCTTAAGCCCGCCCCCCGGACTGCCCATCGACATCGTCCACGCCTCCCAGGTGGTGGGCATGGACGAGAAGCCGTCTGACGCCCTGCGCCGCAAGAAGGACTCCTCCATCCAGGTGGCCTGCCTGCTGGTGAAGGAGGGCAAGGCCGACGGCGTGGTCAGCGCCGGCAATTCCGGAGCCTCGGTTGCCTGCGGCATCTTCACACTTGGCCGCATCAAGGGCGTGGAACGCCCGGCCCTCGCCACCATCATGCCCACGGAGAAGGAGCCCATCGTGCTCATCGACGTGGGCGCCAACGTGGACTCCAAGGCCTCGCACCTGGCCCAGTTCGGCATCATGGGCGACGTGCTCGCCCGCGACGTGCTCGGCGTGGAAAAGCCTCGGGTCGGCCTCTTGTCCATCGGCGAGGAAGAGGGCAAGGGCAACGTCATGGTCAAGGAGGCCTTTGACCTCCTGAAGCGGACCTCGCTCAACTTCGTGGGCAACGTCGAGGGCCGCGACATCTTCAGCGGCGACCTGGACGTGGCCGTGTGCGACGGTTTTGTGGGCAACATCTGCCTGAAGCTCTCCGAGGGCCTGGCCAGATCCTTTGGCCGGGTGCTCAAGCGCGAGCTCAAGCGCCACATGCTCTCGCGCATGGGCGCGGCATTGTCCATGCGTTCACTCAAGAATTTCGCGCAGATGCTGGACTACGCCGAGTACGGCGGCGCCCCGCTGCTGGGGCTGAAAAGCATCCTCATCGTCTGCCACGGCTCAAGCAACCTCAAGGCCGTGACCAACGCCATCCGCATGGCCGCGACCTATGTCGAGCGCAAATCGCACGAGCACCTTGCGGCGGAGCTTACCGCCCATACCGAGCTTGCGCAGTTCAGCCGGCACAAGCCCTGAAGCGTCCCTGTCCGGCCACTGGCGCCAAGCCATTGCCGGACTTCGAGGATAACCGCCGGTAAGCCCCGGCAAACCCACACCGAGCGAGCCCAATGACAACATCCTGCATCATCCGCGGACTGGGCCACTGTGTGCCGGAGAACCGGCTCACCAACGCCGATCTTGAACGCATGTGCGACACCAACGACGAGTGGATCACCACCCGCACAGGCATCAAGGAGCGGCGCATCGCCTCCGAGGGCGAGACCACCGTCAGCCTTTCACACCAGGCAGCCCTGATGGCCCTCGACAACGCGGGCATGAAGGCCGAGGACCTGACCCACATCCTGGTGGCCACTTTCACGCCCGATGCCTACATCCCCTCGGCCGCGTGCATGCTGGCCGACCGCCTGGGCATCAAGGGCCGCACGTGCATGGACATCTCCGCCGCCTGCTCCGGCTTCCTTTTCGCCCTTGAGACCGCGCGGGCCTATGTGTGCCTGCATCCCGAGGCCAAGATCCTGGTCACCGCCACGGACGTTGTCTCCTCCCGCGTGGACTACTCCGACCGCAGCATCTGCGTGCTCTTCGGCGACGGCGCGGGCGCGGCCATCATCACCGGCGCGGGCGCCGACTTCCCCAACGGCAGCGGCCGGGTGCTCGACGTGATGCTGGCCACCGACGGCTCGGCCCACGACCTGCTCACCGTCAAGGGCGGCGGTTCCGGCTCGCCCGTAAAGCCCGGCGGAATCGTCTCCCGCGACTTCTTCGTGCAGATGAACGGCCGCGAGGTTTACAAGTACGCGGTGCGCGCCATGAGCAGCATCTGCAGGGAGATGCTGGAGAAGCACGGCCTGACCAACGACGAGGTGGACGTGTTCATCCCGCACCAGGCCAACCTGCGCATCATCGACGCCGTGGGCACGCGCCTGGAAATGCCCACGGAGAAGATCTTCACCAACGTCCACAAGTACGGCAACACCTCCGCCGCCTCGGTGATCATCGCCCTTTCCGAGGCGCGCCAGGAAGGCGTCATCAAGGACGGAAATCTCGTGTTACTGAGCACCTTTGGCGGCGGCTTCACCTGGGGCTCCGCGCTGGTGCGTTTCTAGGCCTCCGGCAGGCCGCTGGCGCAGGGCGATTTGCAGTCCGATGCGAATTCAGGTAATGGCGTGCGATCAACCCGGCGGGCAAACCCGCCGCGAGCGAGGGAACTCATGAGCGACTTGTCGAAGGTTGCACTGGTCACGGGCGGTTCACGCGGCATTGGCCGCGCCTGCGCGCAGCGCCTGGCCAAGGACGGCTTCGAGGTCTACCTGACTTATGTCAGCAGGCCCGAGGAAGCCGAGAAGGTCGTGGCCGCCATCGTCGAAGACGGCGGCGAAGCCAAGGCCTTTCGCCTGGACGCCTCCAACCGCGAGGCCATGACCGCCTTTTTCAGTGAGGAGATCAAAGACAAGGTGAGCCTTGAGGTGCTGGTCAACAACGCCGGCATCACCAAGGACGGCCTGTTGATCCGCATGAAGGACGAGGACTGGGACCGCGTCATCCAGGTGAACCTGACCGGCGCCTTCGCCTGCCTGCGCGAGGCCGCCAAGATCATGGTCAAGCAGCGCCGGGGCCGCATCGTCAACATCTCCTCCGTGGTCGGGCAGATGGGCAACGCGGGCCAGGCCAACTACGTGGCCGCCAAGGCGGGCTTGATCGGGCTGACCAAGAGCGCCGCGCGCGAGCTGGCCGGCCGCAACATCACCGTCAACGCCATCACCCCGGGCTTCATCCAGACGGACATGACCGCCGAGCTGCCCGAGGCCATTATTTCCAAGATGCTGGAGAACATTCCCCTTGGCCGCCTGGGCGGACCCGAGGACATCGCAAGCGCCGTCTCGTTTCTTTCGGGGCCCGGCGCGGGGTATGTCACGGGCCAGGTCATCGCGGTCAACGGTGGCATGTACATGTAACCGTAACGTCACGTAAAAAACTGTTTGGAGGGTATATGTCTGTAGCTGAAAAAGTCAAAGCCATTGTCGTGGAGCAGCTGGGTGTGTCCGCCGATGAAGTGAAGCCCGAGGCCTCCTTTGTCGAGGATCTGGGAGCCGACTCGCTGGACCTGACCGAGCTGATCATGGCCATGGAAGAGTCCTTCGACATCGAGATCGATGACGAAGAGGCCCAGAAGATCGCCAAGGTCAAGGACGCCATTGAGTACATCGAGAAGCACACCTAGCAAGAACGCCGCAAGGCGCTGTTTTCTTTGATCAGTCCGGAGCGCTCCCGGCCCGCGCGCCTGCGGAGCGCTCCGTCTTTTCCCGCCAGGGATGAACCCGAACCACGGATTTCCCCCATGAAAAGGGTTGTCGTCACGGCTGTGGCCGCCATCACCCCCATTGGAAACGACCTCGAAACCAGCTGGACCAACCTGCTGGCCGGGAAGATCGGCATCGCCAAGCTTGTCAGCTTTGATGCCACCGGCTTTGACACGCAGATCGCGGGCGAGGTCAAGGATTTCGACCCGACCAAGTACATCAATCCCAAGGCCGCGCGGCGCATGGAGAAGTTCACCCAATACGCCGTTTCCGCCTCCAAGATGCTCATGGAGCAGGCTGGCTGGTCCATTCCGCCTGAGGAAGCCCACCGCGCCGGAGTCATCATCGGCGTTGGCCTGGGCGGCATCGAAGGCATCGAGACCCAGCACAAGAAGCTGGTGGACTCCGGCCCGGGGCGCATCAGCCCGTTTTTCATCCCCACCATCATCGCCAACATGGCCGCAGGCATGGTCTCCATAGAGCACGGCGCGCGCGGGGCCAACGTTTGCACCACCACGGCCTGCGCCTCGGGCACCCACGCCATCGGCAGCGCTTTTTCCGAGATTAAGCTGGGGCGCAACGACGTCATGATCTGCGGCGGGACCGAGAGCACCATCACCCCGCTGTCCATTGCCGGGTTCAACGCACTCAAGGCGCTTTCCACCAGGAACGACGACCCTGAGCACGCCTCCCGGCCCTTTGACAAGGACCGCGACGGCTTTGTCATGGGTGAGGGCTGCGGCCTCTTGCTGCTGGAGTCGCTCGAGCACGCGCAAAAGCGCGGGGCCAAGATCCTGGCCGAGGTGGTGGGCTTTGGCGCCAGCGGCGACGCCTACCACATGACCGCCCCGCCCGAGGACGGCTCGGGTGCTGCCATCGCCATGCAGAAGGCCGTGGAAGAGGCCGGCATCGAGCCTGCGCGCGTTGACCACATCAACGCCCACGGCACCTCCACGCATTTGAACGACTTGTGCGAGACCAGGGCCATCAAGAAGGTCTTCGGCGACCATGCCAAGAACATCGCCATCTGCAGCAACAAGGGCCAGATAGGCCACCTGCTGGGCGCAGCCGGCGGCGTGGAGGGCGTGTTCAGCGTCATGGCCCTGGCCACCGGCGTCATCCCCGGCACCGTGAACCAGATCACCCCGGACCCGGAGTGCGACCTGGATTACGGCGCGGGCGGCGCGCGCCAGAAGCAGGCCGAGTTCGCGCTCTCCAACTCCTTCGGCTTCGGCGGCACCAACGCCTGCATGCTCTTCAAGCGCTACGAAGGGTAAGCACACAACGGACATCAACGAAGACTTCAACGAGGACTTCAACGAGGAATCATCGCCATGGAAGAACTGTTCATCCAGGACCCGGAAATCGCCTCCGTCATCGCCGGGGAAATCGACCGCCAGGTGGGCGGCCTTGAGCTCATCGCCTCGGAGAACTTCGTCTCCACCGCCGTGCGCCAGGCTGCGGGCAGCGTGCTGACCAACAAGTACGCCGAGGGCTACCCGAGCAAGCGCTACTACGGCGGCTGCGAATTCGTGGACCAGGCCGAGGACATGGCCATCGACCGCGCCAAGCAGCTCTTCGGCTGCGAGTACGCCAACGTCCAGCCGCACTCCGGCTCCCAGGCCAACATGGCCGTGTACTTCGCCGCGTGCAAGCCCGGCGACACCGTGCTCGGCATGAACCTGGCCCACGGCGGGCATTTGACCCACGGCAGCCCGGTGAACTTCTCCGGCAAGCTGTTCAACATCGTCTCCTACGGCGTGAACAAGGACACCCAGCTCATCGACTACGACGAGCTGGAAAAGATCGCCAAGGAGAACAAGCCCAAGATGATCATCGCGGGCGCCAGCGCCTACCCGCGCACCATCGACTTCAAGCGCTTCCGCAAGATCGCCGACGAGGTCGGGGCCGTGCTCATGGCCGACGTGGCGCACATCGCCGGCCTCATCGCCACCGAGCTGCATCCCACCAGCATCGGCCTGGCGCACTACACCACCACCACCACGCACAAGACCCTGCGCGGCCCGCGCGGCGGCATGATCCTCTCCGGCGAGGAGCAGGGCAAGGCGCTGAACTCCAACATCTTCCCTGGCATCCAGGGCGGCCCGCTGATGCACATCATCGCGGCCAAGGCCGTGGCCTTTGGCGAGGCGTTGCAGCCCGGCTTCAAGCAGTACCAGGAGCAGGTGGTGAAGAACGCCGGCGCGCTGGCCGGCTACCTGAAGGACGCCGGGTTCGACCTGGTCTCCGGCGGCACGGACAACCACCTCATGCTGGTGGACCTGCGCGGCAAGAAGATCACCGGCAAGGACGCCCAGGCGGCCCTTGAAAAGGCGGGCATCACCGTGAACAAGAACGGCATCCCGTTCGACACCACGCCGCCCACCATCACCTCGGGCATCCGCATCGGCACCCCGGCGCTGACCACGCGCGGCATGGTGGAAGAAGACATGCTGGCCGTGGCCGAGGCCATCACCGCGGCCCTGGAGCACATCGGCGACGACTCCGTGCTCGATGAGATCCGCCTTGAGGTGGAAGACTTCGCCCGCGAGTTCCCGCTGTATGCCTGGTAAGCGGGCCTGGTAGAAATCATCCCCGCCATCCGGCCCGGAGCCGCAGCGCTTCGGGCCGGACGGCGTGAACCTACGGCCCAGGGAGGCTTTGGCACATGGTTGATCGCGTCCCCTGGCCCATCTATTTCATGCGCATCGCCCACCTCGTGGCCGAGCGCTCCACCTGCCTGCGCCGCATGGTCGGGGCCGTGGCCGTGCGCGACAAGCGCATGATCGCCACCGGCTACAACGGCACCCCCACAAACGTCGCCCACTGCCGCGAGGTCGGCTGCATCCGCGAGCGCATGAACATCCCCTCGGGCCAGCGGCACGAGCTGTGCCGGGGCCTGCACGCGGAGCAGAACGTCATCATCCAGTGCGCGCTGCACGGGCTGTCGCTTGCCGGGGCGGAGATCTACTGCACCACCGAGCCGTGCCTCATCTGCACCAAGATGCTCATCAACTGCCAGGTCAAGGCCATCTATTTTGCCGAGCAGTACCCGGACGAACTGGCCAACGACATGCTCAAAGAAGCGGGGGTGGAACATGCCTACCTGCCTGGAGACTACCGGTCCACATGACCGGTTCATGCTGCGCGCGGCCAGACTGGCCCTGCGCGGGCGCGGCCTGACAGCACCCAATCCCTGCGTGGGCGCGGTGCTGGCCAAGGACGGCGAGATCAAGGCCGAGGGCTGGCACAAGGCCTGCGGCGGCCCCCATGCCGAGGTGGAATGCCTGGCCGACGCGCGCCAGAAGGGCGTCGAGCCTGCCGCCTGCACCCTCTACGTCACCCTTGAGCCCTGCAACCATCAGGGCAAGACCCCACCCTGCACCAAGGCCATCCTGGACGCGGGCGTGCGTCGCGTGGTCATCGGCTGCGCCGACCCCAACACGCATGTGGCCGGAGGCGGGGCCGAAGTCCTGCGCGCCGCAGGTGTCGAGGTGATCCTGGGCGTGCAGGAAGCCCTCTGCCAGGACCTGATCGACGAGTTCCGCATCTGGCAGACCACCGAGCGCCCCTACAGCATCCTCAAGCTGGCGGGCACGCTGGACGGCAAGATCGCCGCGCGCGGTGGCCGTCCCCAGGCCGTGAGCGGACCGGAGTCCCAGGCCGATGTGCACAAGCTTCGCGCCCAGGTCCAGGCGGTCATCGTGGGCGGCAACACCTTCTACGGCGACAACCCGCAGCTGACCTGCCGCCTGGCTGAAGACGGCACGCCCCTCGATTCGAAGGCGGGCTTCTGCCAGCCCATGGCCGTGGTGGTCACAAGCACCCTGCCCAAGGCCTACTCGACCTTCAACCTGCTGCGCCAGCGGCCCGAGCAGGTGCTCTTCTGGACCAGCGAGTACTCGGCCAAGACCCCGCTGGCCGAGGAGCTGCGCGAGCGCGGCACGCTCATCTGGGGCCTGCCGGAGCGCTCCGGCGGTCGCCAGGGCGGCGGCGAGGGCCTGAACTTCGCCGAGGCCTTCGCGCGCCTGCGCCGCGACTTCGGCTGTTACCGCACCCTGTGCGAGGGCGGCGGCCAGCTGGCCCTGAGCCTTGCGCGCCAGGAGCTGGTGGACGAGTTCGTGCTGTACCTTGCCCCCCGCGTGCTGGGCGATGCCGAGGGCAAGAGCCTGTTCGCGGGCGAGTCCGTGCAGAGCATGGACGACACGCTGAACTTCCGCCTGGCTGTGGCCGATTCCTGCGGCGACGACCTCAAACTGACCTACAAGCCCCGGAGATAGGCATGTTCACTGGATTGATTCAGGGCAAGGGCCGCGTGGAAACTGTTGAAGCCCGCGGGGCCGAGACCAGGCTCAAGCTCCGCGCCCTGTTCGAGCTGAAGAATATCACGCCGGGCGAGTCCATTGCCGTCAACGGGGCCTGCCTCACCGTGGAGAACTACGGCGACAACTGGTTCACGGTCTACGCCAGCGCCGAGACGCTGCAGCACACCAGCCTGGGGGCCCTCAAGACCGGCGCCGAGGTCAACCTGGAGCGCGCCCTGGCCCTGGGCGACCGCCTGGGCGGGCACCTGGTGAGCGGGCATGTGGATTGCCTGGCCAGCGTCACCGACATCAAGCCCGCAGGCGAGAGCCGCGTGTACACCCTCGCCTTCCCGGCGGAATACGGGCAGCTGGTGGTGCCCAAGGGCTCCATCACGCTCGACGGCATCAGCCTGACCGTGAACGACTGCGGGCCGGAATTTCTGTCCGTGAACATCATCCCGGCCACCCAGCGCGAGACCACCATCTCCGGCTGGACGCCCGGCACGAAAGTGAACATGGAGACCGACCTCATCGGCAAGTATGTGCGCAACATGCTTGGGCCCTGGCTCGCGGCCAGTGGCGTAGGTGGCGGCGGCGGCAAACCCGCCTCCAAGCTCAGCATGGACTTCCTGCGCGAGCACGGGTTCTAGCTCCCGTACAAGGCACACTCAAAGGAGGCTCCCCATGAACCGCAAGGCGCTCCTCCTCACCCTGTCCCTCTGGGTCGCCCTTGGCGGGTGCATCGGCGTAGACACCCTGCGGCCCGGCGCCGACACCTCCGGCGAGCTGACCATCGCGCCCGACAGCACGGTCAAGACCGACGCCTCGGGCGATGTCACCCTCATCCCCCAGGGCCTGACCGTGCTCTACCCCCAGAGTCCGGCAACGCTGTTCCAGGCGGCGCAGACCGCCCTGCGCCAACTTGACCTCGACGTGGTCGAGGTGGACCCGTCCAGGCACTACATCCTGGCCGAGCACGGCCTGAGCGCCTTCTCCAACGGCGAGAACGTGGGCCTGTACTTCCAGCCCCTTGATGGCGGAACCCAGGTCACGGTGACCAGCAAGGCCAAGACCCCCACCAACCTCTTCGTGCCGGACCATAAGGAAAGCGTCCAGAAGCGCCTGGCTGCGGTGCTGGAGGGCATGGCGCGCAAGCCCTAGGGCCTTGCCCGAGCGCCTGCCCGGCGGCGCGCCACGCCTCCCATGTGCCCGGCCGCTTACGCCCCGGCCTCGGCGCAGGGTCCGGCCTGCTCCCACCCGGCCATGCACTCGTCCATGCGCGAAAGCGCGCTCTGGTCAGCCTCAAAGGCCAGCACTTCCAGCACGTCGTGCAGCTTGCGCACCTGGCGGATCATCTGGCCCAGGCGGGCGTCGGCGTTGACCACCAGCCAGATGCGGCTGGTGTCGCCGCCCTGCTGCGGCGTGACCAGGATGCCCTCCACGTTGAAGGCGCGACGCGCGAAGAGTCCGCAGACGTGGCTCATGACGCCGGGATGGTTGTTCACCGTGAGCCGCAGGGCCATGAAGCCGTTGTGAGTCGATCCGTTCCCTGCCATGGCTAGTTCCCTCCCTTTTCAGCACACGCTTCTCCGCCGATCATATCGATATTCGCCGCGCCCGGAGGCACCATGGGGTACACGTTGTCCTCCGCGTGGACCGGCACGCGCACCAGGCACGGGCCTTCGCGCTTGAGCGCCCGCTCCAGGTCGGCCATGGGGTCGCGGCTCTCGTTCAAGTCCAGCGCACGCACGCCGAAGCCCTCGGCGATCTTCACGAAGTCGATGCGCACCCGGTAGTCCGAGCCGAAGATGCGCCGCCCGTAGAACAGGTCCTGCTGCTGCTGCACCAGGCCCAGGCCGCCGTTGTCGGCCAGGATGACGGTGACATTGACCCCGGTTTCCGCCGCCGTGGCCAGCTCCTGGATGTTCATCTGCAGCGAGCCGTCGCCGCTGAAGCAGACCACCCGCTCGCCCGGATTGGCCAGGGCCGCGCCGATGGCCGTGGGCAGGCCGAAGCCCATGGTGCCGAGCCCCCCGGAGGTCAGCCAGGCACGGGGCCGGAGGTCCGGGTAGGCCTGGGCCGCGCGCATCTGGTGCTGGCCCACGTCCGTGACCACGATGCCCCCGCCCGCCTTGTCCGAGCGCAGCAGCTCGCCGGTGATGCGCACCAGGCCGTACGGCGTCAGCGGATTGTCCAGGCCGGGGAAGGTGTGCGGGTTGTCGGCCTTGCACCGGGCCACGCGCTCAAGCCACTGGCCGCGCTCACCCGTCTGGCCGCTTGTGTCCAGCAGCGGCAAAAGGCTTGTAAGCGCCGCGCCCACGTCGCCGGTGATGGCCAGGTGCGCCAGTTTCAGCTTGTCCAGCTCGCTCTGGTCGATGTCGATGTGGATGAGCTTTGCCTCGCTGCAAAAGCGCTCCAGCCGCCCGGTGGCGCGGTCGTCCAGGCGGGCCCCGGCCACGATCAGGAGGTCGCACTCCTCCAGCAGGATGTTGGCCGCGCGGGTGCCATGCATCCCAAGCATGCCGAGGTTCAGCGGGTGGGCGTCGGGCAGCGCGCCCAGGCCCAAAAGCGACATGGTCACGGGCAGGCTGGCGGCCTCGGCCAGGGCGCGGGCCACCTGGGCGGCCCCGGAGGCGGCCACCCCGCCGCCAAGCATGAGGATGGGCCGCCGGGCCTGGTTGATCAACTGCGCGGCCTGACTGATGGCCTGGGAATCCGGGGCCTCCACCGGGTCCGGCTGGGCGGGCTCGGGCAGCTCGGGCAGGCGCACGCGGGCGGTCTGCACGTCCTTGGGGATGTCCACAAGCACGGGCCCCGGCCGGCCGGACGAGGCGATGCGAAAGGCCTCGGGAATGACGTGGGCCAGCTCGTCCACGCTGCGCACCAGAAAGTTGTGCTTGGTCACGGGCAAACTCATCCCGTAAATGTCCACCTCCTGGAAGGCGTCGGTGCCGATCATGGCGCTGGGCACCTGGCCGGTGATGCAGATGATGGGCACGGAGTCGAGCTTGGCGTCGGCGATGGCCGTAAGCGTGTTGGTGGCGCCGGGGCCGGAGGTGGCGAAGAAGACTGCGGGTTGGCCGGTGGTGCGGGCCATGCCCTGGGCCATGAAGCCCGCGCCCTGCTCGTGCCGGGCCAGGATGTGGCGGATGCTGCGGCTTGCGCCGAGCGCGTCGTAAAGCGGCAGGTTGGCCCCGCCGGGAATGCCGGGAATACGTTTCACGCCCTGGCGCTCCAGGAGCCGGATCACGAGTTCCGCGCCGTTGCCTTCGAACATGAGATACCTCCTTTGGTACCCCGTGTGCGGCTGGTGTGGCCCCGGCGCCTCCCCCCGGAAACGCGAAACCCCCGCCAGCGCGCGCCGACGGGGGTTTTGGTTGCCTTGAAAAGGACCTTGACCGCTACGACACGCGTTTGCCTACGACTCCTACGACGACCGCAACAACGGCGGCGGCGCGGAGGGCCTGGGATAGGCTCAGAGCGGTGGCGACGATGCGGTTCATGTCATGGGTCTCGCAGGTTGCGGGTTTGGTTCCTGATTTCTGCCTAACTCTGGTTGCCGGGGTTCGTCAAGCCCCTGGCTGAAGAAGACGACGCGACGACGGGAAAGATTTGGCTAGCCCGCGCGCTTCTTTTCGATGATCTCGCGCACCTGGACGGTCAGGCCGCCGAATTCCGGCTTGGTGATCTGGGCGTCTGCGCCCACGCTTTGGCCCTTGTGCAGCAGCGCAGGCGAGATGAGCGAGGAGAACAGCACCACCGGCAACTGCGAAAGCTCGCTGTCGGCCTTGATGTTGCGGGTCAGCGTGTAGCCGTCCATGCGCGGCATCTCCACATCGGAGATGACGGCGTCAAGCAGGGTGGTGATGGGCGTCTTCTGGAGCAGGGCCTCGGCCTTGAGCTCCACCAGGCTGTTCCAGGCATCCTCGCCGTTGTTGTGGGCCTGGACCTCGAACCCGGCTGTCTCGAAATTTCTTTTGAGCAGGAAGCGCACCGAGGTGGAGTCGTCCACCAGCATGATGCGCAGGGGCCGCACGGCGTCCTTCTCCACGGCGTGCTCGGGCAGGTCCACGTTCACCGCGCCAAGCTCCACCAGGGCGCGCTCGAGGTCGAGCAGCAGGGAGAAATGGTCGCCCAGGCGCACGGTGCCGGTGATGCAGTTGCCCGGCAGGTCGGCCAGCATGCGGCTGGGGGGCTCCACGTCGGCCCAGCCCACGCGATGGATCATGGTCACGCCGGAGACCAGAAAACCTGATTTGACGCCGTTGAACTCGGTGACGATGACGGTCTCGTGCGGGGTGGGGGCGCGGGTAACGCCCAACCAGATGGAGAGGTCCACCACGGGCAGGACCATGTCGCGCAGGGGGATGACCCCGAGAAAGCTCGGATGGGTGGACGAGGCCGAGGGCTCCAGATGCGCGGGCGCCTCGATGATCTCCAGGACCTTGGCGACATTGACGCCAAAATATTGCGGTTCAAGCGCGCCGTCGGCTCCGTGCTCAAGCAGAAACATCTCGATGATCTCGAGCTCGTTGGTGCCGCTCTCAAGGAGGATGCTCTTCTCGTTCATGGCGCGTCGGGCTCCTTCGTTATCAGGCCGCCGGTCCGGCGGATGGCTTCTCGGCCCGCGCGTCAACCTTGCGCGCCCAGGCTCTGCGCCTGAATCTACTGGCCTGAATCTACTTAGACGAGGAGGCCACCGTTGTGCCGGCTCCGCGCAGGCTCAGGGTCTCCCACTGCAGGGGCTCCTCGTGCTTGACGGGGCGCAGGAGCACCGCGCCCAGCACCTCGTCCCAGTGTACCGGGGAGATGCCGTCCAGCGGGCTGCGCGTCGTCAAGTCGGCAGACGTTACCACATGCCCGGCGGGCAGGTCACGCGAGAAGACGAGACACTTGCGAAGTTTCTTGGCCGCGGCCAGCTCCTCCGGGAAGACCTTCTTGCCCTTCTGGAGCATGGACTCCTCCACCTCGCGCACCATGCGCACCAAAAGCGCAAGCTCGGCGGGCTCCAGGGAGGCCTGGTGGTCCGTGCCGGTCTGGTTCTTGTCCAGGGTGAAGTGGCGCTCCACGACGCAGGCGCCCAGGGCCACGGAGGCCACGCTGGGGGCCAGGCCGCGCTCGTGGCCGGAGTAGCCCACGGGCAGACCGTAGCGCTCGCGCAGGGTGTCCATCACCGGCAGGCCGATCTGCTCTTCGAGGCAGGGGTAGGAGCTGTTGCAGTGCAGGAGCACCAGATCGTCATGGTAGGAGCGGATGAGCGCCACCGCTGCGTCGATCTCCTCCAGGCTGCTCATGCCCGTGGACAGGATGACGGGCAGGCGGGTCTCGGCCACGCGGCGCATGAGCGGCACGTTGACCAGATCTGCGGAGCAGACCTTGAGAATCTCCACGTCAAGGGCAAGCATCTCGTCCAGGCTGACCTCGTCCCAGGCCGAGGCGAAGAACACCAGGCCGAGGGATTCCGCCAGGGCCTTGAGTTCGGCCATCTGCGCGGCGTCGAGCTCCAGGGCCAGGCGGTGCGCGCCGTAGGTGGGGCCGAAGCTGTTGGCGCCGCAGTAGGGAGCCTCGCGGCCGGTGCGGGTCAGCAGGGACTCCAGGTGCCGCTTTTGGAACTTCACGGCCTGGACGCCAGCCCGGGCGGCTTCTTCGACCATGCTCCGGGCAAGGTCCATCTGGCCCTGGTGGTTGTTGCCAACCTCGGCCACGATGAAGCAGCTCTGGCCCTGCCCGATGCGCAGACCGGAACGGGTAGTGATATAAGGGACGTGCGCCATGCTCACAGCCTCACGATTTCGAGTCCGCGCTTCTGGGCAACGGGCTGCAGTTGCTGGTAAATTTCGTCCTGGCGACCAAAGGAGGTGATGACCACGCACTGGCAGTCGACATGCTCCAAAACCAGGGGGGAAGAAACGACGTAGCCATGGAAGATCGAGCCATGCTTCTCCTGGTCGGTGTCGACCACGGCGACCACCACGAAGTCGGTGTCGCGCAGGGCGGAAAGCACCACCTCGCATGTCTCCGAGGCCCCGAACAGGACGATCTTCTTGCGCCCGCGCCGCTCCAGGCTGCGCAGTTTGGAGAGAATGAAATCCTTGATATTGGTGTACAGGCGGATGGTTTCGCTGGAATAGTCGGAGAACATCTGTCTGCGGCTCTTCTCCCCGCCGGAAGTGAGTACGTAGCGGTAGCTCTTGCCGTTCACCGGCCGGTACTCGATGAGATTCTGCTCCTGCAAGAGGCGCAGATACTGGTTGACCATGGCCCCGGAGAGCTTCAGGCGCTTGCCGAGTTCGATCTGCGACAGCGCGGAGTCCTGCGACAAGGAGTTCAGGATGGCCAGCACCCTGGTTTCCTTACTTGGCTTGATATATTTTCCGTCGGCGAGCAGCATGTTCATTTACCCAATGGTTGTTGTGAAGCGGTATGGCCCGTCAATTCCGGTCCCTGCGGCGGCGGAAAGGTCTGCCTGCCTGGGGCTGCGCATCTTGTTTTGCAATCCTCGGGCCAAACACACACGGATCATTCACTTGGTCAATGATTTTACGGATATTTCCGTACCTTGAATTCATGCTCATCTAGCCGCATTAGGCAAGGATTGTCAACATCCCGGCGGCTCGCCACCGCTCTGGACCAGCATGCCAATAATGTTCAATTATCTCTCGGATCATTCATAGACACAATGAAAGATCGGCAAAATTCGTGGTTTCTTTACTCCCCCACTCTGCCCTTCGGCCCTGTTCAGCATTTCCCCTTGCCTCATTTCCACACGGCCCCTATAGTGCCACAGCGCCTCAAGGCGTCTGCTCATCTCCCCCGAAGAGGTTGGTTCATGCCCGATATCCAGCGACCCTGGCTTGCCCACTACGACCCGGAAGTGCCGCACAGCTTTCACGTTTCCCCCAAGCCAGTGCACAGCCTGCTTGAAGAGGCCGCCAAACGCTGGCCTGATCGCGCGGCCCTGATCTTCCAGAATCTGAGCATCTCCTATGGCCGCCTGAACCGGCTCTCCGCCGTGCTGGCCGCCAATCTGCGCAAGCAGGGGCTCAGGCGTGGCGAGCGCGTGGCCATCATGCTGCCCAACACTCCCCAGGGCGTCATCGCCTACTGGGGCGTGCTGCGCGCAGGCGGCACCGTGGTCTTCACCAACCCGCTCTACATGGAGACGGAGATCGTCCACCAATTCCAGGACTCCGGCGCACGCTTCCTCATCGTGCTCGACCTGCTCTGGTCCAAGATCGAACCCCTGCGCGCCAAGCTGCCCATTGAGAAATACTTCGTCACCAGCATCAGCGACGGCCTGCGTTTCCCGCTGGACATCCTCTACCGCCTGAAATGCTGGCGCGAAGGCAAGAGCGCGGTCCTTCCCGTGAACGACCCCAAGGTCCTGCCCTGGTCCACCCTGACGCGCGGCTATTCCGGCTACACCTCCGACAAGATCATCCCGGAGAAGGACCTGGCGCTGTTGCAGTACACGGGCGGCACCACGGGCCTGGCCAAGGGCTGCATGATCACCCACGCCAACCTGTACGCCAACGTGAGCCAGGCCATGGCCATGCTGCCTGGCCTGTCCAAGGGCCACCAGACCTTCCTGGGCGTGCTGCCCTTCTTCCACATCTACGGCCTCACCGTGTGCCTGAACCTGGCCACGGCCAAGGCCGCCACACAGATCCTCTTTCCGCGCTTCGTCCCCGGCGACCTCTTGAAAGCCATCCAGAAACACAAACCCACGGCCTTTCCCGGCGCACCCTCGGTGTACATCTCGCTCTTGCAGCAGAAGAACGTCGCCGCCTTTGACCTTTCCTCCATCAAGTACTGCGTGTCCGGCTCCGCGCCCATGCCGGTGGAGTGGTTCGAGCAGTTCAAGAAGGTCACGGGCGCGCGCATCTGCGAGGGCTACGGCCTCTCCGAGGCCTCGCCCGTGACGCACATCAACCCGCTGGAGGGCGTGGCCAAGCACGGCTCCATCGGCCTGCCCGTGCCCGGCACCGACGCCAAGATCGTGGACCAGGACCTGGGCGGCCCGCCCCTGCCGCCAGGGAAGATGGGCGAGCTGGTCATCCGTGGACCGCAGGTCATGGCCGGCTACTACAACCGCCCCGACGACACCGCCGACGTCCTGCGCAACGGCTGGCTCTACACCGGCGACATCGCGTACATGGACGAGGACGGCTATTTCTTCATCGTGGACCGCAAGAAGGACCTGATCATCAGCGCCGGGTACAACATCTACCCGCGCGAGATCGACGAGGTGCTGCACCAGCACCCCAAGGTCATGGAAGCCGTGGCCGTGGGCGTGCCCTGCGATGCGCGCGGCGAGGTGGTCAAGGCGTACGTGGTGGTCAAGCCTGAGGAGAAACTGACCAAGGCCGAGGTCATCGGCTTCTGCCGCCAGAAACTGGCCGGGTACAAGGTGCCGCGCCACGTGGAGTTCCGCGAGAGCCTGCCCAAGACCATGGTCGGCAAGGTGCTGCGCCGGGCCCTGCGCGCCGAGGAGAACGAACGCGCCAAGGCCTGCAGCCCCCCCCACGTGGTCGACGACACAAGCGCCGAGGGCTAGCGCCCCAAACCCAGCGCATCAAAAAGGCCCCACCTCTCGGCGGGGCCTTTTTTTGCTTCACAAAACAGCCAGGCTACTTCTTCGCCCGGCCCTTTATCTTCTGCACCGCCTGGGCCGGGATGTAGGTCTTGCCCGTGTCCGGCGCGTGGACCACAAGGCCCTCCAGCCGGATCTCGCGCCCGTCCAGGCGCAGGATGTTCTCATTGGCGGGCAGCTCGGCCAGCTTCCCCTTGTGCTCGATGCGCAGGACCCCGCCGGCGAAGGACGTCTGGCCGGGGAAGGCCTCGACGGCGTCCACGAACAGCCTGCGGTTCAGCGCCGCAAGGTCGATGCCCAGGGCCCGGGCCGTGGCCTGGCCCAGGTCGGGCCCGGTGATGAGCCCCTTGGGGCTGCCGGGGCCAAAGGCGAACAGAGGCACATCGCCGCCGGTGTGGCCGTGGGTGGTCCAGCCCAGCTGCGTATGCTCCGGACACAGCACCTCGCCCAGGGCGTAGTAAGGGTCCTCCTTGCGCGCGGCGGCCACCGCGATCACCTTCCGGGCTTCCTCCGGGCTGATTTCCATGCCCCAGCCCTCCAGCACGGCGCGCTGCACCTTCTCCGGGGTGGGCTCCTTGCCCAGGCCCTTCCACAGGGTCTCGCCCGAGACATGCATCTTGCGCAGTGGCTCCAGCAGCGCTTCCAGCGACATCTGCGAGTAGGTCCCGCTGGTGCTGGCGTTGCCGATGCTCATGCCGCCGGTGTTGTGGTCCGAAACAACCACCACCAGGGTGTCCTTGCGCTTCTTGGCGAAATCCAGCGCCGTCTGCACGCTGCGGTCAAAGGCCATGAGGTCGGAGATCAGGTGCGCCGGATCGTTGGCGTGGTCGGCCCAGTCGATCTGGCTGCCCTCGACCATGAGGAAGAAGCCCTTGGGATTTTTGGAAAGCACGGCAATGGCCTTGGCGGTCATGTCCTCCAGGCCGGGCTCACCGGCGGCGATGGCCGCGCGGTCCAGGTCTGCGGCCATGTGGCTCTTGGCGAACAGGCCGAAGATCTTCGGCCCCTTGGCCGCCGCCAACTCGTCGGCCTTGGTCGGCAGCTCGTAGCCGCGCTGGCGCAGCACCGGGAGCAGGTCGCGGCCGTCCTTGCGCGAGCCGCCCGCGTCCTTGGGCGTCAGGTAGCCGCGCCCGCCGCCCAGCACCACGTCCACGCCCTGGTACACGGCCTGCTCCATGATCTCGGTCTCCATGGCGCGGCTGGGCACGTGGGCCAGATAGGCCGCCGGGGTGGCGTGGCTCACGCGGCTGGTGGCCACGATGCCCGTGGCCCTGCCCTGCAGCCGCGCGCCCTCCAGCACCGTGGCCAGGGGGCGGTAGCGCAGCGCCTCGGGCGGAACCGGCTGTCCGTTGAGCACCTTGGCCTTGGGGCCGACGCTTATGAACTTGTCCGAGGAGCGTACCCCGGTGGCGAAGGCCGTGGCCGCCGGGGCCGAGTCCGCCACCACGGAATCGGCGATGAAGGTGCGCACCATGCCCGTGAGGATGGCGTCCTGGGCCAGGGGCGCGCCTTTGTACCAGCGGGCCAGGGTGTACTGCTCCGCGCCCGTGCCATCGGCGATGAGCACGATGACGTTTCTGGCCGGGCCTGCCGCCAGCGCTGCCTGGAACAGGCACAGCACAAGCAGCGCCGAGAGGAATGCCGCGTTTCTGAGGCGCATGTGGATTCTCCTGACTGATTGTTGTTGTGAACGAATGCCCACAAGCTACTCCATGCGCGCGACAATCTGCCAGCAGTTTGTGCCGCCTCGCGGGCGCAAGCGTCAAAGCGTTGCGCCCCCTTCACACCCCCGTCACACAGCCCCGGCATGCACCTTCGTGGGAGGGGAGCGTTTGCCTGCTCCATTTCGTGCAAACAATAGTGTCGAACAGACAATTTTGCTTACAAATGCCCAACGCCACCTACCGTCAATATCATTTAATCTAGTCATTTCGGTATTATGCAACGCTGGTCCGCTTCTTGCCTTACAACGATTTAACCCGATACACACCGGAGGTCGACATGCGTAACGTTCCCCCCGCCACCCTACCTCTGCGTCCTGAAAGCGAAGCCCCCAACGCCGCAGCAAGCCCCCACTGCGCAACCCCGCACCATCCCGTGGGGCTGCTCTACACCATGCTGCGCCACGGGCGCGGCCTGTCGCACGAGGAGGCACACCGCATCAGCTTCGAGTCCATTGCCGGCCAGCCCGACAAGGCGGCCTAGGGTCGGGCCGGGGCCGGAGGGAAGGCCTCCCTGCCCGAACAGTCACCCCCGCTTCACTGCGGCGTCACGCGGCCCTGCCATAACGGCAGCGCTGACGAACGCATCCCGCGCCACCGTCCAACACCGGAGGCTCCCACCATGAGCAAGACCAGCACGCCTTCCAAGACCAGTTCCGCTTCGCCACACATTCCCCGCTACGTCAAAACGCCCCACCACCCGGTGGGCCTGCTGTACTCCAGCCTGCACCACGGGCCCCACCGGGCTGATGAGGTGGCCCGGCGCGGCAGCGCTTCCATTCACGACAAAGCCAGTCACGACATTACCAGCCACGACCAGACGGGCAAGGCGGCCCGGGGCCCAAAAAAAGGCGGCCCCCTAAAGGACCGCCCTGGCTGCTTGAAAGCTCGCCGAAGCTATTCGGAGAGGATCACGACCTTCTTGATGATGATGGGCTTGAGCGGCACGTCGCTGTAAGGCCCGCGCGTCCCGGTGGCCACGCCCTTGATCTCGTCCACCACGCGCTTGCCGTCCACGACCTTGCCGAACACAGCGTAACCCCAGCCCGCCTCGCTCTTGCCCCAATGGTCGAGGGAGCGGTTGTCCTTGACGTTGATGTAGAACTGCGCCGAGGCCGAGTGCGGGTCCGAGGTGCGGGCCATGGCGATGGTGTACACCGTGTTCTTCAGCCCGTTGTCGGCCTCGTTCTTGATGACCGGGCCGGTGGGCTTCTCGTGCATGGTCATGTCGAAGCCGCCGCCCTGGATCATGAAGCCGTTGATGACGCGGTGGAAGATGGTGCCGTCGTAGTGGCCGCTCTTGGCGTGGGCCAGAAAGCTGCCCACAGACAGCGGGGCCTTGTCCTTGTAGAGCTCCAACACGATGTCGCCCGTGGTGGTCTCAAGCTTCACCAGGGTCTTGCCGGTCTGCGGGGCCACAGGGCTCGCGGCCAGGGCCAGGCCCGACAAGGAGAGGATCATCAGGGCCAGCAGGGCCGAAACAAAGGCAGGACGAAGAGCCGAATGGAAGAGACGCTGCATCTCGCATACTCCTTCTGTGGATGGTTCAGGCGGCCATGTCCGCCGCTGACGCCTTCCTAACAGACCAGCCCGCACAGGGCAACGTCCCTTGCGCCTCCAGGCCCCGGCTGGCCCTTCTGCCCCGGCGCATTGTCTTGCCGCCGGATGTGCGCTAGGGGTAAAATGTCGAACAACCCAGGAGGCCGCAATGACCCCTTGCCCCTGCGTCTCATACCGCATGCTTTCCGCACCGGAACGCGCGCATGGCCGCGCCTGCAGCGGCACCACCCGGCGCAGCCTGCTCTGGCTGCTCGCACTGGCGGTGCTGCTTCTCTCCACCACCGTTGCCCAGGCCGAGACGCCCCAGGAAGAAGACAGGAGCCTGGCCCCCGGCCCGGCGCGCTACATCCTGGTCAAGGCCGTGGGCCAGGGCGTGGGCGCCGAGGAAGCCGAGCAGGACGCCCTGAACACCGCCCGCCTCATGGCCGCCAAGCACTACAAGGCCCTGGGCGGCAGCCAGGCTCTGGATCTCTCGCCCAAGGGCATGCGCATCATCGCCAACCACAGCACCCCACCCATGGGCCTGTCCACCGTGCGCGCCGTGGCCCTGGTGGAGCTGCGCCTGAAGCCCCTGCCCGAGCCGCCGCCCGCTGCCCTGGATCTGCCCGTGCTGCGCATCGGCACGGACGCCACGCCCCAGATCACCGTGACGGCCAGCCGCGCCTGCGAGGTCATGGTCGCCGTAGACTCCGCCCTCGACGAGGAGGACGGCATCCTGCCCGGCGGCGGGGGCGCGGCCTACCGCCTGGCCCCGGACAGGCCCATGCAGTTGGCCCTGCCAAAGCTCACCCCACCGGCCTCCCTGCGCGTGCTGGCCTGCACCGGCGGGCTGTACGCCCCGGCCATCGCCACCAATCTGGACGAGGCCCTGGCCAAGGCCCGTGCGGGCAAGCCCCGGCTCGCCACCCTGCAAGGCGTGGTGTCCGAATGCGTGGAGGTCATCACCGCCCTGCCCGGCCAGGCGCCCATGACCAAGCGCTCCCTGCGTCAGAAGAGCTCCCAGTCGCCGGTGAACATGACTGGCGCGGCCGGGCGCGAGGCCGGGCTGCCCGTGCCCAATGACTTGAGCCGAGACCTGCCCTAAGGCGGCCCAGGACATGCCGGGCCCCAAAGGCATCCTGCCCTCCGGCAAGGCGCGCGGACTGGGCGTCGGCTGCGCCGTGCTGGCGCTTTTCTGCGCCCTGCTCTGGGGCTTCCCCGGCGCGTTCAACCGCCTGGAGCTGTCCCTGTCCGATCTGCGCTTCCGCATGGCGGCCCGCCCCCCGGCCCACCAGGACATCGTGTTCGTGGACATCGACGACGACTCGGTACGCCGCTTCGGCAAGTGGCCGCTGGCGCGCTCGGTCCACGCCAAGGTGCTCGACATCCTCACCGACTGCGGCGTGTCGCTCGTGGCCTACGACATCGTGTTCCACGGCCCATCATCCGGCCCGTTATCCGGTGGAAATGGCCCCGCCGAGGACGCCGCCCTGGAAGCGGCCATAGCCCGCAACGGGCATGTGGTGCTCCCGGTGGGCGTGGGGCTTGTCAGCGAGCCCGAAGTGGTCCGCCTGACCCCCGAGGCCGATGACATGCCGCTTTTGCCCTCGCTATTGCCGCCCGGTCCGATGCGCGTGACTGACCTGCTCCAGGCCGAGCGGACCTTTCTGCCCCTGGCCCGGCTCTCGCGCCAGGCCATCGGCCTGGGCCACGTGGCCGCCACCCCGGACGATGACGGCGTATTCCGGCGCATGCCGCTCTATGTCGGCTACCACGGCCAGCTCCTGCCCAGCCTGGCCCTGACCGCTGTGCTGCGGCACCTGGGCGCCACTGCCGCAGCCCGGCCCGGAACCCTCGACATCACCTGGCCGGACGGCCCTACTGGTGGTGGATCAATCAGCGTGCCCACCGACCCCCAGGGCCTGCTGCCCGTGAACCTCGCCGCGCCCTGGGGCAACGGATTCTGGCACCTGTCCTACGCCGAACTGCTCGAAGCCTCCGCCGACCCGGCGCGCCTGGCCTTCCTGCGCCAGGGGCTCAAGGGCAAGATCGCGCTGGTGGGCCTGGCCGCCTCCGGCACCACGGACATCAAGGCCACGCCGCTCTCCGCCGCCGAGCCACTGGCCACCCTGCACGCCAACCTCATGAGCATGCTTTTGAACAAATCCTTCCTGCGCATTGCCCCGGCCTGGCAATCCGCCGCCCTTACCGTCGGTTTCCTGGCGCTCTTGACCCTGCTCTTCCTGCGCCTGCCCATCCGCACCTTCCTGCCCGTGAGCCTTGGCGTCGCTGCGCTTTGCCCAGCCGCCGTCCTGGGCATCTACGCCGCCTCCGGACTGGCGCTCAACCTCACCGCCAGCACGCTCGCCTGCGCCGTCTTCGTCCTCGGCCTGCTGGCCGACGGCCTGGCCCGCACCGCGCGCGACAGCGCACGCCAGAAGCGCATGCTGGAAGCCTACTTCTCCCCGTCCATCGCCCGGCAGATCCTCGATTCCGGCACCGACATCATGGAAGGCCGGGGCGTGGACCTGTCCATCCTGTTTTCCGACATCGCCGGGTTCACAAACTTGAGCGACCACATGGAACCCGCCGAGGTGCAACGCTTCCTGGGCGAATACCTGGAGGAGATGACCGCCTGCGTCTTCCGTCACAACGGGGCCGTGGACAAGTTCATGGGCGACGGCATCATGGCCTTCTTCGGCTACCCCGAAGCGCCCGGCGTGGACTCCGTGGAAAACGCCCGGCGCTCCGCAGTGGCCGCAGTAAGCGCAGCCGTGGATATGCAGGCCGCCCTCAAACGCCTCAACGCACGCTGGCGCTCCCAAGGCCGCAACGAAATCCGCATCCGCATCGGCGTCAACACCGGCCACTGCGTCGTGGGCGACATGGGCTCCAAGACGCGCCGCGAGTTCACCCTGCTCGGCCGTAACGTCAACCTCGCTCAACGCCTGGAATCCAACGCGCCCAAAGGCGGCGTGCTGCTCTCCGCCCGCACCGCCGCCCTGGTCCAAGACCACTTCAACTTGAATGAGCACGCGCAGATCAAGGCCAAAGGCTTCGACCAGGAGGTCGAGGTCTGCTCAGTGCGCCTACCCGAGACCGAGGAATAACCACCTGCACCAGGGGGCGTTGCCCCCTGGACCCCCACCAAAGGGCCTGAGGCCCTTTGGAATCCCCATAGCGCCGAAAGCTCTGTTTCAGGAGGAACCTGAAACAGAGCTTTCGGCTTTCTTTGGGGGAACCACGGGAGAGCGTCTTGCTCCTGGCCTCTTCACCAACCCTCTTAAAAGGGCCAACCGTGCGCGAGTTTTTGAGCGTCCCCGCTCAAAAACTCGCGCACATTGCCAGGGCCAGCCAAGCCGACGCCCCTGCCCAGGCCAACCCCGGCCCAGGCCAATGGGGGGGGTCCGGGGGCCTCAGGCCCCAGGCCGCCGGAGGCATCCCAGGTCTTTGTCTTAGCCTTGCTTGTAGGCCAGGGCGGCGCGGACGAAGTTGGGTGCCCAGTGGGGCGTGCCGAGGGCGTGGATATGCGTGTAGGAGGCGAAGGTATTGTTCAGGACGAGACCGTCGCGTTTGCCTATCATGCCTTGTCCGCGCAGCATTTTGAGGGCTGTGGGCGGCGCAAGGGTGGGCAGGGCGGGGTCCATGCAGGCGGAGTAGTGGAACTCGTGTCCGGTGATGTGCGCGCCCAACGGGTGGAAGGGGTTTTCGACCTCCACGAGGGCCTCGACGTAGCCCAGGCCTTGGGGCCGGGGGCACAGCCGCGTGGCCAGGGGGAAGACTCCGGCCAGGTCATGGGCGCCGTTGCAGCCGTCCTGGTCAAGGGCGAGGCTTTGGCAGAGGTACATGAAGCCGCCGCATTCGGCGTAGATGGGCAGCCCGGCTTGTGCCAGGGCGCGCACGCGGTGGCGCGCACTTGTATTGGCGCTGAGCGCTTCGGCCTGGGTTTCGGGGAAGCCGCCGCCGAGGTACAGGCCGTGGATGTCGGGCCAGGGCGCGGGGTCGAGCAGGCTCAGGCGAACGAGTTTCGCCCCGGCGCATTCCAGGGCCTGGAGATTTTCGGGGTAGTAGAACCACAGGGCGGCGTCGAAGACGTAGCCGATGGTCGGGGCCTGGGCTGGGGAGACGACGGACGCGGGCCAGGGCACGCTTTGGGCCTTTTCCAGGCTGGGCGCGCTCTGGGCGATGGCGAGGATGCGGTCAACGTCGACGCTGGCCTCGATAGTGTCGGCGATGGCGTCGAGCGCCTGTTCGCGCCCCGCGTGCTCCTGGTCGGACACGAGGCCCATGTGGCGTTCGGGGATGGGGTTTCGCGCGGATTTTGGCAGCGCGCCCAGCACCGGCACCCCGGCCAGGCCCTCAATGCATTCTTTCAGGATGTTGCGGTGGCGCTCGCCCGCGGTGCGGTTCAGGATGACCCCGGCGAGGTTGAGGCCGGGCTCGAAGGCGCGGCATCCGGCCACGATGGCGGCGGCGGTGCGGGTCATCTTGGTGGCGTCGAGGACGAGGATGACGGGAGCGCTAAGTTGCCTGGCCAGTTCTGCGGTGGAGCAGGTGCCCTCGAAGTCCTTGCCGTCGAACAGGCCGCGGTTGCCCTCGACGATGGAGATGTCGGCGTGCGCGGCCTTTTCCTGGAACAGGGCGCTGATGACGCCTTGCGGGAACAGGAAGGGGTCGAGATTCGTGGCCGTGGCCTTGGCCGCGTGGGACAGCCAGGAGGCGTCGATGTAGTCCGGGCCCTTCTTGAAGGGCATGACGGCCAGGCCGCGGCGGGCAAAGGCGCGGGCCAGCCCTGCGGAGACGAAGGTCTTGCCGGAGCCGCCGGAAAGTCCGGCAAGGATGATGCGGGGGAAGGCTGTCATGTGGCTTTGGCCTGACTGGTGCTGTGCTGCGGCGAAAACGAGAAAAGCCTTGCCCATTGCCTGGGCAAGGCCCCTCGAACTCAGCCTTGAGGCGGGAGGAGTTTAGTCCTCGCCGTCGGCGTGCTTGCCGGCGCCAGACAGGCCGTACATGGAAGTACTGCCGCTGGACCAGAACACGAGGACTTCCTCGTTGATCATGCCGGTGAGGATCTTCTTGACGTCGCGGCCTTTCTCGTCGGGGAAAAGGGCGGTGAAGTCGTTGAAGTAGAACTTGCTCTTGGTTTTGGCCTTGGAGTTGCAGAACTCGATGATCTTGGCCTTGGCTTCTTCGTAAACGAGCGCCATGGTGTTGCCCCTTTTTGTTGTGAGGGGCGCGAAGGTTGCCCTCCGCGCCCCGTTGTCAGTCTGTGGCTAGAACTTAAACTGGGTGGTCTGGCGCCAGGTGTAGTACGCCGGATCACGGAAGTCGTCGATCAAGTGAGCCGAGAACTCCAGGCCGCACTTCTCGAAGAAGCGCTCCCAACCGATGCGGTTGGCCCAGTCGCCCAGGCGCTCGTACTTGCGGGCGTCGGCGGCGTAGGTGTCGAGGATCTTCTTGATGACCTTGGTCATTTTCGGCCAACGCGGGGGCTCGTTGGGGATGAAGGGCACGACGACCTTGGAGAACTTGGGGGTCGTCATACGGTTGCTGATCTTGCCGCCGACCATGATGGCGATGCCGTCACCGGTCTTGTCGGCCAAGGGCATGGCCGGGCACATGGTGTAGCAGTTGCCGCAGAACATGCAGCGCTCGTTTTTCACGGCGACGGTGTTGATCTGCTTGCCCTGGAACTCGATCTTGGTCGGGCGGATGGCGCCGGTGGGACAGGCTGCGACGGCCAGGGGCACTTCGCAGATGTTGTCAACGCTCTCGTGGTCGATGATCGGGGGCTTGCGGTGGATGCCCAGGATGGCGATGTCGGAGCAGTGCACCGCGCCACACATGTTCAGGCAGCAAGCCATGGAGATGCGCACGGGGGCGGGCAGACGCATGTTCTGGAACTCTTCGAACACCACGTCCATGGTCGCCTTCACGGTGCCGGAGGCGTCCGTGGCGGGCGTGTGGCAGTGGATCCAGCCCTGGGTGTGCACGATGTTGGTGACGCCGGCGCCGGTGCCGCCAACGGGGAACTTGTTGGAACCGCCAGCGAACTTGCGGGCGTTCAGGTCGGCCTTGAGGGCCTTGGCGTCCTCAAGGGTGGGGACCATGAACTCGATGTTGTTGCGGGTGGTGAAGCGCAGGTGGCCACCGCAGTACTTGTCGGCGATGTCGCAGATCTCGCGGATGTGCGTGACGGACATGAGGCGAGCGCCGCCGCAACGGACGGTGTAGACCTTGTCGCCGGAGAGGCCGACGTGCAGCAGCATGCCGGGCTCAATGATCTCGTGGTAGTCCCAGGCGCCTTTGTTCTTGGCCAGGACCGGGGGCAGGAAGTCGGTGAAGTGACGCGGTCCGATGTCGGTGATGCGTCCCTCCATCGGTTTCGCGGGATTGTATCCGGAAGAAATAAAAGCCATGATGTTTCCTCCTGTCCTACTTATTTCTGGTGTCTGGAGCGGTAATCGGAGATCTCACGCTGCCAGCCGCCTTCCACTTCGTCTTCCTTCCAGAAGATGTAGGGGTTGTGGCGGGGTTCCTTCACGTGGCGCGGATCAGCCTTGGTGCCGGTAACTTCAAGCAGCTTGGCGAAGCCGAGGCGCTTCAGTGTCTCACCGATGCGCTCGCGGTTCTTGCCTTCTTCCATCCACCAGTCCCAGGTGGCTTCGATGAATTCCTTGACTCCAGCGTAGTCGTCGTCGACCTTGATGAAGGGGATGGCAAGCGAACCCATCTGCGGGCCGTCGAGGATCGGGGCCTTGGCGCCGACCAGGATGGACACGCCGCGGTCGTTGCCGATCTTGAGCGCGCGGGGCATGACGCAGATGCAGTGCATGCAGCGGACGCATTCCTTGTTGTTGATCTCCAGCTTGCCGCCTTCAAAGCGGATGCACTGGCTGGGGCAACGCTCAACGACTTCCTTCTGGATGTCGAACTTGCCCCAGTCGCGACCGGAGTAAGCGCCGGCGTTGGGGGCGAATTCGCCACCGACGTAGGCAGCCACGGCCTTCTGGTCGACACGGATCTCGTCGCGCCAGGTGCCGATGAAGCTCATGTCGGAGCGGGCGATGGCGGCCACGCAGCCGAGCGAGCAGCCGTCGAACTTGAACTTGAACTTGTACGGGAAGGCCGGGCGGTGCAGCTCGTCCTGGTACTCGTTGGTCAGGTTGTAGCACATTTCCTGCGAATCGTAGCAGGCGTACTCACAACGGCTCTCGCCGAGGCAGCAGGCCGGGGTGCGCAGGTTGGAGCCCGAGCCGCCCAGGTCGTTGTTCATGTTGTGGGTCACTTCCCAGAAGATCTCTTCGAGCTGGGGAGTGCTGGTGCCCAAAAGCACGATGTCGCCGGTGGCGCCGTGCATGTTGGTCAGGCCGGAGCCGCGCAGTTCCCACAGGTCGCAGAGCTGACGCAGGAAGTCGGTCTTGTAGTACATGCCGGAGGGCTGGTTCAAGCGCACGGTGTGGAAGTGGGCCACGCCGGGGAACTTCTCGGGCTGGTCGCAGTAGCGACCGATGACGCCGCCGCCGTAACCGAACACGCCAACGATGCCGCCATGCTTCCAGTGGGTCTCACCTTCGACATAGGACAGCTCCAGGACACCCAGCAGGTCGTCCGGGCACTCCGCAGGGATCTGGAAGTCGATTCCCTTCGGATTCGCGTATCTGTGTGCTACTTCCTGCTTGATGTCGGACACAAAGCTGGGCCACGGGCCGCTTTCCAGCTGGTCCAACAAGGGGGTTTTGTGTTTCGCCATTCCCTTAACCTCCGTTGTTTGATTAATGATGTTGCCACACTCCAAGAACCATCCAGCCCTTGCCCGCTGGCGCGCGGGCTCTGCCGAATGCCTTTTCCTCCATCGTGCGAATCGCCTAGAGAACGAATTGGCGGGATAAATCCCGCCCCGTCCAAGTCCAGCGCATGATTGCTGTTCTGTTACGGAAAATCCACCGTCTTTGTCAACATAAATCCGGTAAAACACACTCTCCGGCAAGCATTACTCCTCCCCTGCGACCTTCTCCAGCCGCACCGGCGGGTTGCTTTCCGGCCCACGCCAGGGTAAGCAGCGGTTCCCGATGACTGGCATTTCTGTACTGCAAATCCTTGAACACAGGCAATCAAAATTTTGAAAACTGCAGCCGATCCCACCGATGCCTCCTGCCGCCGCTGCGGCACCTGCTGCCAAAAGGGCGGCCCGGCCCTGCACGACCAGGACATGCACCTGTTCGAGGGCCAGGGTGCGCTCAGCCTGGCCATGGTGGTCACCCTGCGCGCAGGCGAGCTGTGTTTCGACCAGCCCAAGGGCCGCCTGCTGCCCCTGACCGCCGAGGTGCTCAAGCTGCGCGGCGGCACGGCCAGCGCCCACCGCATCACCGGAGGCAACGGCTGGGCCTGCGCGCTCTTGACCCAGCCCGGCAACGCCTGCGCCCTGTATGACCGCCGCCCGGAAGAGTGCCGCGTGCTGTCCTGCCAGGACACCGCGCCCCTGGCCGCCATGTATGAGTCCGGGCGGCTCACCCGCGCCGATTTCCTGCCCGCCGGGCACGGCCTGCTCGCCGTCATGGCCGAGCACGAGGCCCTGGTCCCGGTGGCGCGCATAGCCCCCCTGGCCGCGCTCCTGCGCACAGGCGGCGTGGAGTCGCTGGACGCCCAGGACGAGCTGACGCGCATGGCCCTGGCCGACCGCGCCTTCCGCACGGGCCTGGCCGAGCGGGCTGGCATCGGGCCGGAGTTCCACGAATTTTTCCTGGGCCGCGACGCCAGTGTGCTGTTCGCCGCAGCCGGGCTGTCCCTGCGCCCCGACGCCCGCACCGGCCTGCGCGTGCAGGCCGACCCCCTGGGCCAGTCGACGCCTTCGCCAGCGCCCCTGCCACCTCAGCCGGAGAACACGCCATGAAAGACCAGCTCGGCCTCTACTACTATCCCAACCCGCAGCACCCGGAGGCGCGCATGTACGTGCGCCGCTTCGGCGGCCGCGTGGAGTTCCGCATGTGGCACCAGGGCGACCAGAGCGTGTGGGACAAGCACAACTGGCTGCCCTATGAGGTCATCGCGCAGGCCGCGGCCATGTTCAAGGCCAGCGGCAAGGCCAGCGACCCCACCAGCCTGTACGACGTCAGCGTGGCCGAGCGCCTGCTGGCCGACGAATAGCCGAAAGCCCGCACAGGGCCTTCAAGGAGACTCACGATGACCCAATGGTGGCACTGGGCGGGCTTCAACCTGCTCGTCCTCGTTCTCCTGGCCTTTGACCTGGGCGTGCTGCACCGCGACCACCACAAGGTCAGCATCAAGGAATCCCTCTGGCTCAGCTTCGGCTACTTCGTGCTGGCCCTGTGCTTTTCCGGGGTCATCTTCCACTTCGAGGGCCGCCAGGCCGGGTATGAGTTCCTCACCGGCTACCTCATTGAAAAGAGCCTGAGCATCGACAACATCTTCGTGTTCGTGCTCATCTTCGCCCACTTCCAGGTGCCCGCCAAATCGCAGCACACGGTGCTGTTCTGGGGCATTCTGGGCGCGCTTATCATGCGCATGAGCCTGATCCTGGCTGGCTCGGCCATCTTGAACGCCTTCCACTGGGTCATCTACATCTTCGGGGGCTTCCTCATCGTCACCGGCATCAAGATGCTCATGACCATCAACGACGAGCCGGACCTCTCCGGCAACCGCGTGACGAAGTTCATGCGCAAGCACTTCCGCGTCACCGCGGACTACGTGGGCGAGCGCTTTTTCCAGCGCCAGGCCGGGAAGCTCTTCATCACCCCGCTTTTGATCGTGCTGGTGCTGGTGGAGGTCTCCGACGTGGTCTTTGCGCTGGATTCCATCCCGGCCATCTTCGCCATCACCAAGGATCCCTTTCTGGTCTACACGTCCAACGTCTTCGCCATCCTGGGCCTGCGGGCGCTGTTCTTCGCGCTGGCGGGCATCATCCACCGCTTCCATTTCCTGAAGTACGGGCTGTCCATCGTGCTGGTGGTGGTGGGGCTTAAGATGGTCATCAACGGCTACTTCGGCCCGGTGATCCCGACGGAGGCGGCGCTGCTCCTGACGCTGCTGATCATCGGCGGCTCGGTGGTGCTCTCGCTGGCCCGCACGCGCAAGCTGGCGCCCGAGGCAGCAGCGGAGGAGGCCTTCACGGGCTGGGTGCCCCTAAGCCCGGCCAAGGAAAAGCCGCAGGACAAGGACGCCGGGAAATAGCCCCCGGCTGAAGAATGCAGTCCGCCCGTGCGGCCCGGCTCAAGTGCGCGGGTGGAGCAGCGTTTTTTGCAATTGCTGGAGTGAATCTGCCTTTAAGCCCCGCCGCTGTCCGATGGATGGTGGCGGGGCTTGTCATTTATGCCCACGTAAACGCCCGCCCGTTGACATCCCGGCCCGCGCGCCTATCCTGAACCGATCAGGAAACCGCAACCCCAAGACGGGAGGGACCGCCATGCGCAGGGCCATCAAAGACATCTACAGGGGCGAGGGCGTCACCGAGGGCGCTGGCGTGCGCCTGCACCGCATGTTCGGCTACTACGAGGCCCCGGCCTTTGACCCCTTCCTCATGCTCGACGACTTCCGCGCCGACAACCCGGCGGACTTCCTCAAAGGCTTCCCCTGGCACCCGCATCGCGGCATCGAGACCATCACCTACGTGCTCAAGGGCGACGTGGAGCACGGCGACAGCATGGGCAACCAGGGCGTCATCTCCTCCGGCGACGTGCAGTGGATGACCGCAGGCAGCGGCATAATCCACCAGGAGATGCCCAAGGGCGACGCGCACGGCTCCATGCACGGCTTCCAGCTCTGGGCCAACCTGCCAGCAACCCAGAAGATGATGCCCCCGCGCTACCGGGGCATCACGGCGGCGGACATCCCCGAGGTGGCGCTGCCTGGCGGCGTGCGCGTGAAGGTCATCGCGGGCGAGCTGGGCGGCGTGCGCGGCCCCATGGAAGAGATCGTCATCGACCCGGAGTACCTGGACTGCGCAGTGCCCGGCGGCGTTGAGTTCACGCATCCCACCCGGCGCGGGTACACGGCCTTTATCTACGTCATCGGGGGGCAGGGGTTGGTGAACGGCACGCCCGTGGTCGACCGCACCCTGGTGCTGTTCGAGGACGGCGACGAGCTGGCCGTGCAGGGCGAGGGCGACGGCGTGCGCTTCCTGCTGCTCACGGGCCAGCCCCTGGGCGAGCCCATCGCCTGGCGCGGCCCCATCGTCATGAACACGCAGGAGGAGATCCAGACGGCCTTCCGCGAGTATCAGGACGGGACGTTCGTTAAGTAAGGAGCGTCAAACGGAGAGCGGCCCGTATTGGCGGACGGAAGGGGTGGACAGAAGGGGTGGACGTAAAGCGCGAATGGAAGGGGCTGGCGAAAAGCTACTCGCCGCCCTCTCCCACCGCCTTGAGCCGCACCCAGGCAGTGAACAGCGCCAGCCCGAAGAGCACGGCGTCGCGGCCGATGTAGTAGAGCATGGAGACCGGTTCCGCGCCGGGGTCGGCGGGCTTGGTGGAAAAGCAGCCGCAGCCCACGTCGATGCCGCGCGCCCAGCTCACGATCATCAGCAGCCAGAACGCCCCGAACAGCCCGGCGGTCAGCGTTGCCGCGCCCTCGCTCCAGAACCCGGACACCAGGCTTAGGCCCAGCGCCAGCTCCAGCCACGGCAGCCAGATGGCCACCGGGTTGATGAGCGCGTCCGGCAGGACATGGTAGCCCTTGACGATGGCTGCGAAGTCCTGCGGGTGCAGCAGCTTGTCCGCGCTGGCGTAGAACAGCACCAACGCCAGGGCGAAGCGCAGCGCGAAGTCCGCAGCGCGCGCGGGCACAGGCATCAGTTGGTGCAGTCGGTGCACAGCTTGTCCTGGCCGTTGGCCTTGGCTGGGGTGGCGGTGCTCATCTGGGGGGCCTTGCTCAGCCGGGGGGCCTTGGCCTTGCTCAGCGGGGAGGACGCGGTCCTCTCGGGCGCGAGCTGGGCCTTGGTGGCCGGGGCCGCAGCGCCCGGAGTGGTCGGCGAACTCGGAGCGCCGTCAACGCCCTTGGCCACGGGCAGCTTCTCGGCCTGCCACAAGGACCAGCCGTTCTTCAGCACGTAGACGTTCTTGACTCCGGCCTCGCGCAGGTGCTTGGCCAGGGCGTGGCTCAAGGGGCATCCCGCGCCGTCGCAATAGGCGATGACCGCGTCCTTGCCCGCCAGCCGGGGCTTGATGTCCTGGAATTCCGAGGCGAAATTGCGCACCGGCAGGTTGATGGCCCCCTGGATGTGGCCCAGCTGATACTCGAAATCCGAGCGCGCATCGAGGAACACGGCGCGGCCGGACAGGAACAGCATGGCGGCGTCCTTGAGCGCGATCTCGCCGCTGGCCTCGGTGAGCTGCACGGCGCTGGGCGCGGGCTTGGCTGCGGCCTGGGCCAGGGGCAGGCCATCGGGCCGGGCGGCGTTGACGCCGAAGGCGAAGAGCGCGGACAGGGCCAGTAGGCCCAAAGACTGGCCGAGGATTCTTGGAACAAGGCGCATGATGCTCTCCAGTGCTGGTGAACTCTGAGCGCGGCCCCGAACGTCAGAGGGTGGAACCGCGCAGTCCGGCTTCTACGCCAAGCTCCGGCGAAAGGCAATTTCTGGCAGCAGGGCGCCCTATCCCACCAGGATGAGTGCAGCGCCCAGCGCGCCGCAGGCCAGAACCAGGTAGTGCACCCCGGTGTTCCAGCGCCACAGGGCCAACGCGCAGGCCAGGGCCACGGCCACGGCGAAGGCGTCCAGCCCCCCCGCAAAGCCAATGCCGCCCACGAACCCGGCGCCGCCTGCTGCCTTGGGCCAGAAGGTGGCCAGGGCGAAGACCACGCCGAGCTTCAGGATCACCCCCACCACCGCCGCCGTGATGCCCGTGAGCGCGGCCCGCAGCCGGGGGTTGGCGGTGAGGGCCTCGATGAACGGCGCGCCCGCCAGCACCAGCAGGAAGCTCGGCAGAAACATGCCGAAGGTGGTCAAGAGCCCGCCCAGGATGCCCGCCGTGAGCGGGGTGAGCGCGCCCGGATGGTTCCAGGCCGTGAGGAAGCCCACGTACTGCGTGACCATGATCAGCGGGCCGGGCGTGGTCTCGGCCAGGCCCAGGCCCAGCACCAGCTGCTCCTGCCCCACCCAGCCCAGGCGCATGGCCATGTCCGAGACGTAGGACAAGACCGCGTAGGCCCCGCCGAAGGTCACGAAGCTGGCGCGGGAGTAAAAGCTCAGGATTTTCGGCAGCAGCGAGTCCGGCCCGGACAACAGGTACACCGGCAGGGCCACGGCCAGCCACAGGGCCAGGCCCACGCCGCCCACGCGGGCCAGGTGCCGCCAGGGCCGGGCAGCGGGCGCGGCGGCCAGGTCCTCGGCCACGTCATCGGGCTCGCACACGCCTTTGGGGCAAAAGATGTCGGGCCGCACCTGGCCCAGCCACAGGCCCAGGAGCCCGGCGGCCACCACGATGCCCGGAAATTTGAGCCGCAGCGCGTAGCCCATGAGGAAGCTGGCCGCAGCAAAACCATAGAGCACCGGGTGCTTCAGGGATTTCTTGGCGATGCGCCACACGGCCTGGGCCACGATGGCCACCACCGCCCCGGCGATGCCCCGGAACACGCCCTGGATGAGCGGCACCCCGCCGTGGGCCGCAGCCAGCCAGGAGAGCGCGAGCATCAGCACCACGGACGGCAGCAGGAAGAACAGCCCGGCCACGATGCCGCCGGTATAGCCGTGCAGGCGCCAGCCCAGGTACACGGCCAGCTGGTGCGCCTCGGGCCCGGGCAGCAGCATGCAGAAGCCCAGGGCGCGCTGGAAGAGCTTCTCCCGCACCCAGCCGCGCTCGTCCACGATGTCCTTGTGCATCATGGCGATCTGCCCGGCCGGGCCGCCGAAGTTGATGAAGCCCAGGCGCAGCCAGTAGCGGAAGAACTCGCGGAAAGCGGGTTGCGCGACAGGCTGATCGGTCGGGCCGGATGCGCTGCCGGTGGGGGGGGGCGGGGTGTCCATATGCTCCCTGTGCGCTGCGCGGGACGCTTTAGCCTTTCTTGTCCAAGGCCTGCCAGGCCTCAAGCCCGCCCTCGACGAAGCGGGCCTTGACCCCGCGCTCATCAAGCGCCGCCTGCACGCTCTGGCTCACCGAGCCGCCGCGCACGCAGTAGACAACCACGTCAGCCCCCTCGGGGATGCCGCCCGCCCAATCCTCCAGGAGCGCCGGGGCGCGCCAGTCCGCGCCGGGGATGCCCTCCGGGCCGCCCTCATGGTCGTCAACCCGTCGCACGTCTATGACCAGCGGGGGCGTGGCCGAGGCCATCTCCTGCCGCAATTCATCCGGGGTCACGGTATTCTTGCTCATTGTTGCTCCCATTGTTTGCTATGCGGAGGCCGCACGGTCATCGGCGCTGTCGCCTTCATTATCCTTTGAGAGGTCATCCAGGCTCACCCCGGCCAGAAACACCGGGATCGCCGCCAGCAATACCACGGCGAGCACCGCAAAGGCCAGCCGGAAATCCAGCCATGCCACGAGCACCCCGCCCAGGATGGGGCCAGAGGCGTGGCCCACGTCGAAGATGGTGCCGAAGGTGCCCATTGCCGCGCCGTAATGGCGCTTGCGGCATAGGTCGGCCACCAGGGCCGCCGAGGACGAGGTAACGAGCGCCTCGCCCAGGCCGAAGACCAGCGCCGCCGCGGCCAGAGTCCAGAAACTCGCGAGCCAGGGCACCGCCGCCAGCCCCAAGGCGCAGCAGGCCAGACCCACGGTGATTGGAGCCTTGCGCCCGTGGATATCGCCAAGCCGCCCCAAAACGGGCTTGGCCACCATGGTCACCGCGATCTGCACGGCCCAGAGCATCCCGGCCTCCAGTTCGTTCAGCCCCGCACGGGTCACTGCGTACACAGGCAGAAAGGCCTCCAGAGCGCCCATGCCCATGTTCTGCACGCCCTCCATGGCCGAGGTCAGCAGCACCCGGCGGTCGGCCACCACCTCACGGATACCCTGGCGGAACTTCGCCAACCGCTCGGCCAGGCTGGCCCCGGTGGAGGCATGGACCTCCGGCCCACGCAGGAGCCACAGGCCAAGCAGCAGCGCAGACATTCCCGCCGCTCCGCTGACCAGGAAGACCAGCCGGAAGTCCCACAGGCCGGGGGCGGGAGCGCCCGGCGCGTGGTGCAGTATGAAGCCACCCAGGGGCGCGCCCAAAAGCGTGCCGACGATCATCACCGAGGAAAACCAGGAGAGCATCTCGCCCCGGCGCTCGCCCGCCATCTCGGCCACCACGGCCATGGCCACGGGTCCATAGATGGCCGTCGCCAGGCCATGGATGAAGCGCACGGCCACCAGTGCTTCGTAGTTGGTGATGAAGAGGTAGGCGAAGGGCAGCAGGCCGAACACGAACAGCCCGGCCAGCATGGTGTGCTTGCGGCCCACAACGTCGGACAGCGCCCCGGCGGGCATCTTGAAGATGATGCCCGTAACCGTGGAGATGCCCACGGCCAAGCCCACGGCCTCCGGCCCGGCGCCCAGAAAGAGGGCGAACAGCGGCAGCACCGGATTTCTGGCCAGGGCGTATGAGAACCGGGCCAAGAAGCCCACTGCGTTTATGCCCGTCATGGCGGAAAGAGGATGCATGGCGCCCTCGCCGTTGAATGATGCTCCGGTAACCACAAGACCGGTTCCTGCGTCTTGCTTTGATTGGACGTGGAGAAAGCCGAGGCTTGAGCGCCCGAACTATTGCGAACTCTAGCATACCACGCGACGCCAAGGCCAGATGAAATCCCCGTTCAGCAAGCCCGGCCTCCACACGGCGCAACACCTTGCACGAATTTGTGCCAATTCCTGCACAGAACTGACAGCATCCCCCTGAATTACAGGCATTTTCGTCAAAGTTTTGTTGGCACGGTTCTCGCTTTGAGGTGACATTGTGCAGCAAGACCGGACTAACGTTCAAACCAATAGTTAGTATATGCAACAATCAGTAGACAAAACCACCCCCTCGCCAGACATCCGCCACTGTTCCGAGGCCCTGCTGGCCCTGACCCCGGCGCTCATGCAGGCACTGCGGCTGAGCATGCGCGGCGGGCTCGTGCCCGAGCTCTCGGTGCCGCAGTTCCGCGTGCTCGTACACGCCTGCCTGCGCCCTGGGGCAACCCTGAACCAGCTGACAGAGCCCCTGGGCGTGTCCACGGCCACGGCCTCGCGCATGGTGGAGACCCTCGTGTTGCGCGGTCTTTTGGCGCGCAGAACAGGCGTGGTCGACCGCAGGCAGGTGTCCATCGCCCTGACTCCGGCAGGCCAGCGCGTGCTGGATAATGCCCACACCCTGGCCCTGGCGCAGTTTGATGCGCAGCTTGCGGGGCTGGATGCGGCGTCCCTGTCCGCGCTTTCCACAGCCTTTGACGTGCTGACCACAATTTTCGCGGCCGGGGCCACCCCCTGGACCGCCGTGGCCGAACACCCTGAAATCGCCTCCCAGGAGTGCCTCTAGATGTCTACCCTCACCGATAAAAGGCCCCTCAAGCTCGCTGCGGCGGCCCTGCTGATCCTGGCCCTGGCGGGCGGGGCGTACTCCTTCCTGCGCGGCGGCAAGCAGACCGAGAGCTACCGCACGTCCAAAGCCGCGCGCGGCACGCTCAGTTCCACAGTCACCTCCTCGGGCACCATCAACCCCGTGGTCAGCGTCAGCGTGGGCGCGGCGGTTTCGGGCACCATCAAGGAGCTTTTCGTGGACTTCAACTCCCCGGTGAAGAAGGGCCAGGTCATCGCCCAGATCGACCCGGCCACCTTCCGCGCCCAGGTGGAGCAGAGCAAGGGCAACTACCTGGCCGCCCAGGCCAACATGGAAAAGGCCAAGGTGACCCTGGCCGACGCGACCCGCACCATGAACCGCTACAAGGATCTGGTGCGCGACGGCTCGGTCTCGGTGAGCGACTACGACACCTACGCCACCGCCGCCGCCTCGGCCAGAGCCGCCCTTGGCGCCGCTCAGGGCTCCATGGCCCAGGCCAAGGGCAGTTTTGATCAGGCCAGGACCAACCTCGACTACGCCACCATCCGCTCGCCGGTGGACGGCATCGTCATCTCGCGCGCGGTGGACGTGGGCCAGACCGTGGCCGCCAGCTTCACCACGCCCACCCTGTTCACCATCGCCCAGGACCTGACCAAGATGCAGATTTACGCCACGGTGGACGAGTCGGACATCGGCAAGGTGCATGAGGGCGGCAACGCCACCTTCACCGTGGACGCCTACCCCGAGGCCCGGTTTAACGGCACCGTGACCCAGGTGCGCAACGCCGCCACCACGGTCTCAAACGTGGTCACGTACACGGTGGTCGTCGGCGTGGACAACTCCGAGCTGAAGCTCAAGCCCGGCATGACGGCGAGCGTCACCTTCGTGTCCAACACCCGCGAGAATGCCCTCAAGATCCCCACGGCGGCCCTGCGCTTCCACCCCAAGGACGCGGACGGGAAGAAGGTGGAGACGGCCCGGCTGGATACCGGAAAGAAGCGCGTCTACACCCTGCAAAACGGCATGCTCAAGGACCACGTCATCACGGTGGGCATCGGCAACGACAAGGAGACCGAAGTCACTGGCGGCGATCTGGCCGAGGGCGCGGACATCGTGCTGGAGGCCCTGGGCCTGAGCAGCGCTGCGGCAAAGACGACCACCAACCCCATGGGCTCGGCCAGAGGCCCCGGCATGGGACCGCCGCGCTAGGCTGGGGGATCGTGGCATGAACGCTATCGTCCGCATTGAAGGCATCACCAAGGTCTACCAGATGGGCGAGGAAACCGTGCACGCCCTGCGCGGGGTGTCGCTCACCGTCAGCCAGGGCGAGTTCGTGGCCATCATGGGCTCCAGCGGCTCCGGCAAATCCACCTGCATGCACATCCTGGGCTGCCTGGACCGCCCCACCAGCGGCCAGTATGTCCTGGACGGAGTGGCCGTGGAGAACATGGGCAAGAACGAGCTGGCCGAGATCCGCAACAAGAAGCTGGGCTTCGTGTTCCAGGGCTTCAACCTGCTCTCGCGCACCAGCGCGCTGGACAACGTCGAGCTGCCGCTTGTCTACGGCGGGATGCCGCCCAATAAGCGCCGCCAGTGCGCCATGGAGGCCCTGGATATGGTGGGCCTGGGCGAACGCGCTGGGCACCTCTCCAACCAGCTCTCCGGCGGACAGCAGCAACGTGTGGCCATAGCCCGCGCCCTGGCGGGCAACCCGGCCCTCATCCTGGCCGACGAGCCCACCGGCAACCTGGACTCGCATATGAGCGAAGAGATCATGGACATCTTCAAGAACCTTAATTCAAAGGGCAAAACGATCATCATGGTGACCCACGAGCCGGACATCGCCGCCCATGCCAGCAGGCGCATCACCTTCAAGGACGGCCTCATCATCGATGACACCGGCCCGGCGGTCATCCCCTTCCCCGGGGCGGAGGCCTAGGTGGACATCCTGCTGCCCATCAAAATCGCGGCCCGCGCCCTGCGCGTGAACCTCATGCGCTCGTTTCTGACCATGCTCGGCATCATGATCGGCATCGGCGCGGTCATCATCATGGTGGCCGTGGGCACCGGCGCCACCAAGCAGATCTCCGACCAGATCGCCACCATGGGCAGCAACCTCATCATCATCCTGCCCGGCAGCACCACCAGCAGCGGCGCGCATTCCGGCATGGGCTCCGCTCCGACCCTGACCTTCGACGACGTGAAGGCCATCCGCAGCGAATGCCCCGCCGTGCTGCGGGTGGCGCCAGAGCAGCGCGGCACGGCCCAAATGGTGGCGGCCAACATGAACTGGTCCACGGGCATCATCGGCACCACCCCGGATTTCCTGCTCATCCGCGACTGGAAGATCGCCAGCGGCCGCGAGATGACCGAGAACGACGTGGACATGGCCCAAAAGGTCTGCATCCTGGGCGCCACCGTGGCCGAGAATCTTTTTGGCGACGAGGACCCCGTGGGCAAGCAGGTGCGCATCAAGGGCGTGCCCTTCCAGGTCATCGGCCTGCTTGAGGCCAAGGGCCGCAGCGCCCAAGGCACGGACCAGGACGACACGGCGTTTCTGCCCGTGACCACGGCCCAGCGCAAGATCATCGGCAATGCCTTTCCCGGCACCGTCGGCCCCACTCTGGTGCAGGCCGTGAGCGAGGCCAAGCTGACCCAGGCCCAGGAGGAGATCCTGGCGCTTTTGGACCAGCGCCATCACGTGGGCGCCAACAAGGAGCGCGACTACACCGTGCGCAACCTCTCGGAAATCCTGGCCGTGGCGCAGCAATCGGCCAAGACCATGAGCATGTTGCTGGGCGCGGTGGCCTCCATCTCGCTCATCGTGGGCGGCATCGGCATCATGAACATCATGCTCGTCAGCGTCACCGAGCGCACCCGAGAGATCGGCATCCGCATGGCCATCGGGGCCAAGGAGCGCGACATCCTGCTGCAATTCCTGGCCGAGGCCGTGCTCTTGACCATGCTCGGCGGGTTCATCGGCATCGTGCTCGGCGTGGCCGGGGCCTACACCATCTCCGGCATCTTCGGCTGGCCCACGCTCATCTCCAGCCAGGCCATCGGCCTTGCCGTGGCCTTCTCCAGCGCCATCGGCATCTTCTTCGGCTTCTACCCGGCGCGCAAGGCCGCCGGACTGAACCCCATCGACGCCCTGCGCTACGAGTAGGGCCCACTTGCCCGAGGGGCGCGCAAAGCACAAAAGATGAGGCGGGACACCCCGCCTCTTCGCTTGTTCCATTCTTTCCGTGGGCTACTGGCCGCCGCCCTTGAAGCTGCCGACCTTGACGCGGGTGCCGCCGGTCTTGGCTGCGGCAAGGGCGAAGGTCAGGGCCGGGCGCAGGGTCCGCAGGTGTTGGCATGGGCGCATGAGCGCCTCCTTGCTTGTGCGGGGGGACTTTGTTCAAGCCATACCCGAAGCAGGCAAACCTGGCAATCTGGAAGCGGAAAAGGGCGCGCCGGTCCGTCCCTTGAGGAGGCTGGCCGGGAGATAGCGGACTAGTCGTCGCCTTTGTGGGGTGGGGTGGGGACCTGCGGATCCAGGTCGAGAACCTCCTCGCCACGGATGTAGTGCATGATGCGCGGGTGGTCCACGGCGTCCAGCAGGTTGGCGATGGCCCCGCGCAGACGCTCGGCCCCGCCCAGGGCGCAGCCTATGAGCTCGATCTCGCGCGCCAGGTCAAAGGGCGAGTTCAGCCTGCGCAGCATGGGCGTGGCCCCGGCCAGGATGCCCGCCTCCATGTCCTCCTTGACCAGCTCCAGGCAGTTCTTGATCACCGACAGGGCGTTGTTGCCCACGTGCGCCATGCCTCCAGAGGCTTTGGCCAGGGCGTCGCGGCCCACCTCCAGGCGCGAGCCCACGGTGAGCGAGACGATGCGCGAGCAGTCGGCCAGGAACTGGTGGTCGTAGCCGCTGAAGAACCCCTCGGAGCGCGAATAGAGCATGATCAGGCCGAAGGGGCGGGTGTCGTGCCCGCGCAGGATGAAGGCCAGGCGCGAGCGGTAGCCCTCCTGGTAGGCCACGCAGTCGTAAGACTCGCCCCCGCGCTCGGAGCTCATGAGGTTGTTGGAGAGCACGTAGCTCCACTGCTTGCTGGCCACGGCCTGCATCACCGGGTGGCCGGGGATGTTCTCCTCCATGGCGCGCACCAGGATCGGCGTGCTCGCGCCATGCTGGGTGTTGGCCGCCACGTTGACCCACTCCTCATACTCGTCGCGCAGGCGACAGACAAAGAGGTCGGCTTCAAGCAGCTCGATGAGCACCTCGGCGCTCTGCTCCAGCACCTCCTCGGAGGTCTGGAACTCCCCGCCCACGTTGACCAGGGCGTAGGTGATCTGGACCATGAGCGACATGCGCTCGTGCGCCCGGCGCAGGAGCATAAATTTTTCGTCCAGGCGCAGCAGCTCGGCCTTGGCCTTGCCCCGGCGGCGCAGCCGGGCGGCCACGGGCCGGTCGAGCTTGGCGCGGATGTCGGTGAGCATGGGCAGGAGGTTGCGCCAGTCAAAGACCTTGGCCCGGGCGTCCACGAACTTGGGCGTCTGGTTGGCGGCGGCGAGCCCGGCCTTGATGGAGAGCAGGAGATCGCACAGGGCGCGGCGCACGGGGGCCGGGGCCGCAGCCATGATGTCCATCAACTCCTGGCGGATGGGCTGGGGCGGTACCGGGCAGGCCCGGGCGGCGGCGGATGCTGGCTTCTTGCTGCGGGGCATGCGGGTTCTCATTGCTTGCGCTTGGCGCGTATGCGTGGCGGAAATCGCCGCGCGGCATATCTCCTATAATCCGCCCGGAGAATTTGGCAAGCATTGTGCAGAAAGGAACGAGAGGGAACCAGTGGGCAAGAATGTCCAAGACGCCCGTTCCTACCCCGAAGCGCACCAGCTGCGCAGAACGGTGTTGACGCTGAACGGGCAACAGGATAGATATTTTTCACAATGGCATCAGGCTGGACGATACCAAGCCGCGCCAAGGGGAACCACACATGAAGCGACTGACCTTAGCCCTGTTCCTGCTGGTGCTCTTATGCGGCGCAGGGTCCGCCCAGGCCAACCTGATCACCAACGGCGACTTCGAGACCACGCCCTGGAACCTGAACAACGGGAGCTGGACGATCTACTCCACGCTGCAGGGCTGGAACCTCTACTCAGGCGAGGTCGAGGTCCAGAAGGGCATGTTCGGCAACAGCAACCCGACCAACTACGTCGAGCTCGACGCCAACAAAAACATCCGCATCGGCCAGAGCGTCAACCTGACCACGGGCGCCACCTACCAGCTTTCCTTCGACTATTTCAACCGCCAGCAAAGCACCACCTCCGGGTCCATGCAGGTGCTCATCGGCGACTACTCCTACGAAACCAGCGCCCTGGGCACCCAGTGGACGACCCTGACGACCTCCTTCGTGTACAAGGGCTCCTCGCCCAGCGAGATCCTCTACCTCCTCGGCACCGGCAAGAGCGACTCCTACGGCGCCCTGGTGGACAACATCTCCCTGCTTCAGACCAGCCCCACCCCGGTCCCCGGAGCCGTGTGGCTCTTGGGCTCGGCTCTGGTGGGCCTCATCGGCTTCAAGCGCAAGCGCAAGGCCTAGCATCCTTTTCTTGACTGTCCGCGGGGGCGGGGCCAATCTTGGCTCCGCCCTTTGCTTTTGTTCCGGCTTGATTAACGCAACCCCTTCCCAGGCGCGACGCCTGGCCGGGAAAGGAATACGGTGAGCATGATGGACGACAGACTGAGCGCGGGCCGCGAGGCTCTGGTCAAGCTGAATCCCAAGGCCGAGGAGAATCTGCGCCTGGCCTTTGGCGACATCGCCCCAGACATGGTGGAGATGGTCGTGGCCTTCGGCTATGGCGACATCATGGCCCGGCCCGGCCTGGGCCTGCCCGACCGGCAGGTGGCGACCATCGCGGCGCTCACCGCCCTGGGCAACGCCGAGCCCCAGCTTCGGTTCCACATCGACGGCGGCCTGAACGTGGGGTTGAGCCCACAGGAGGTGGTGGAGACCATCTACGTCACCACCGTGTTCGCGGGCTTTCCGGCGGGGTTGAATGCTCTGGCCTGCGCCCGCGCGGTGTTCCAGGAGCGCGGCCTAAAGCCCGACATCCCGCCCGCCCCAGCAGACTCCGCCCGCCACGAGCGCGGGCTGGCCGCGCTGGAGGCCACCAGCCGGGGCGCGGGCCAGGCCGTGGTGGACATGCTGGCCGACACCGCCCCGGACATGGCCCGCTTCATCCTGGACTTCTCTTACGGCGACATCATCTCGCGCCCGGGCCTCTCGCCCCGGCGCAAGGAACTGGCCATGATCGCCGCCAGCATCGCGCGCGGCACCATGCGTCCGCAACTGAAAGTCCACGTCAAGGCCGGGCTGAACGTGGGTCTGGCGCGCCAGGAAATCGTGGAGGTAGCCATGCAGATGGCGAGCTACGCAGGCTTCCCGGCGGCCCTGAATGGCCTGGCCGCAATCCGCGAAGCCTTTGAGGAGGCCGACGCAACCGGCTAGCAGCGCATACCGTTCGGCGCAAAAAAAGGGGGGACCAAAGCCCCCCCTTACATTTTCAGCAAAACGACGCTTTTGGCGCCAGCGCCCTACCCACCCAGATAGGCCTTCTTGACCTCCGGGTCGGCCAAAAGCTCTTCCGAGGAGCCGCTCGCCACGATCTCGCCGGTATCCAGCACGTAGCCCCGGTGGGCGAAGCGCAGGGCCAGGTTGGCGTTCTGCTCAATCAAGAGGATGGTCATGCCCTCCTGGTTCAGCACCTTGAGCGTGCGGAACATGTCGTACATCAGAAGCGGGGCCAGGCCCATGCTGGGCTCGTCGAGCATGATGAAGCTGCACTTGCTCATGAGCGCGCGGCCCACGGCCAGCATCTGCTGCTCGCCGCCGGAGAGCGACTCGCTGCGCTGCTTGCGGCGCTCGGCCAGGCGCGAGAACAGCGTGAACACGCGCTCGAAGTCCCGCTCGATGGCCTCGGCACCGTCGGTACGGGCGTAGGTGGCCAGCTTCAGGTTCTCCTCCACCGTGAGGTTGCCGAAAATCCTGCGGCCCTCGGGCACCAGCGCCATGTTCAGCTCGCTGACGATTTTGTGCGGCGGCATGTTCAGGATGCTCTGGCCCTTGAACAGGATGTCGCCCTCGATGACGCGCGGGGCCTCCGGGGGTGGCAGGCGGCAGATGGACAGAAGCGTCGTGGACTTGCCAGCGCCGTTGGCGCCGATCAAGGTCACGATCTCGCCCTCCTTCACGTCGAAGGAGATGCCGTGCAGGGCCTCGATATTGCCGTAGCGAACCTTGAGGTTCTTGACTTCGAGAAGCGTGTTCAAATCGTGTCGTCTCCCAGGTAGGCTTTGATGACCGCGGGGTTGTTCTGGATCTCCTCGGGCGTGCCATCGGCGATGGTGGCTCCGAAGTCCACGACCTTGATGCGCGTGCACAGGCTCATGACCACCTTCATCTGGTGCTCGATCATCCAGATGGTCACCGGGAAGGTGTCGTGGATCCAGCGCACCAGCTTGATCAGGCCCTCCACGTCGGCGGAGTTCAGGCCTGCGGCGGGCTCGTCGAGAAGCAAGAGCGAGGGCTTGAGGCTCATGGCCCGGGCGATCTCCACCCGGCGCTGCAAGCCGTAGGAGAGGTTGCGCGGCAGCTCCAGGGCGTACTCCTTGAGCTCCATGGCTTCCAGAAGCTCCCAGGCCACGCGCTCGATCTCCTTCTCGCGGATCATGTATTTCTTGGTGCGCAGGAAGCAGTCCAGCAGGCTGTAGCCCGCGCGGTAGTGCTGCGACACGCGGATGTTGTCCAGCACGGTCATCTCGCCCCAGAGGCGGATGCCCTGGAAGGTGCGCGCCACGCCCAGGCTGGTCACCTGGTGCGGACGCATGCCGCGCGTGTCGCGGCCGTTGATGGTGATTGCGCCCTCGCTCGGCTGGTAGAAGCCGGAGACGAGGTTGAACACCGTGGTCTTGCCCGCGCCGTTGGGGCCGATCAAGGCCACCATCTCGCGCTCGCCAAGCTCGATGTTGAAATCATTGACGGCGATGAGGCCGCCGAAGCGGCGCGTGAGTCCTTTTGCTTCAAGAAGGGGCATGCTCTCTCCAGGGGCCTATTTGAACGAATAGTACTTTTTGAGCTTGGGGAAGAGGTCGGACAACTCCTTGTTGCCCATGATGCCCTCGGGCCTGAACTGCATGAGCAGGATCAAGAGCAGGGGGATGACCACCCACTTCCAGATCTCCAGCGGCCGCAGGACCTCCAGCAGCACCGTGAACAGGATGGCGGAGAGCGTGGCGCCCGAAAGCGAGCCCATGCCGCCCAGGTAGACCATGACCATGACCTCGGTGGACTTCATGATGTCGAACGAGTGCGGGTTCACGTAGCCCAGGATGTGCGCGAACAGGCCGCCCGCCAGGCCCGCCAGGCCCGAGGAGAGCATGAAGGCGATGAGCTTCATGCGGTTGGTGTCCACGCTCATGATCTCGGCGGCGATCTCGTCCTGGGCGATGGCCGGAACGCCCTTGCCGAGCGTGGAGGACACGAAGCGCCTGAGCAGCCACACGGTGAACACCGTGCCGGAGAGCACCCACAGGAGCATCCAGGGGATGTCCAGCAGGCCCTCCATGCCGTTGACCGTGGCGTTCATGCCCATGAAGCCGCGCGGACCGCCGATGATCTCCATGTTGTCGATGGCCGAGATGACGATGTAGTTGGCCGCCAGCGTGATGATGGCCAGGTAGTCGCCGCGCGTCTTGAACGAGGGGATGGCCACCACCAGCCCGGCCACGGCGGCCACGGCGGCCCCGGCCGCGAGCGCCAGGGGGAAGGCCAGAAGCGCCAGGGACGGCGGCAAAAGCGGCGCGCCCAGGATGTGGTTCTTGCTGAAGCACAGCACGGTGACCACCGAGGACACATACGCGCCCACGCACATGAACCCGCCGTGCCCGCAGGAGAACTCGCCCATGTAGCCGTTGACGAGGTTCAGACTGGTGGAGAGGATGATGTTCACGCCCATGAGCATGATCACCGAAACCAGGTACTGGTTGATGACGCCGAACTGGGCCAACACCGTGAGCAGGAAGATGCCCGCGAAGAGCGAGATGGTGAAGGTGTGTTTCTGCATGGCTTATACCACTAGATCTTCGTGGTCTGGGCAACGCCGAAGAGACCGGTGGGTTTGAGCCACAGGATGCCCAGCAGCACCGAGAAGGCGAACAGGTCGCGCAGGGTGCTGGGGAACACGGCCACCACGCCGATCTCGATGAAGCCGAGCAAGAACCCGCCCACGATGGCGCCACGAATGTCGCCGATGCCGCCCACAACGGCGGCGATGAAGGCCTTCCAGCCGATGAGCGCGCCCATGTAAGGCTCCAGGATGGGGTAGCTCATGGCGTAGAGGATTCCGGCCAGGCCGGCCATGCTCGAACCCAGGATGAAGGTGACCACGATGATGGTGTCCAGCGGGATGCCCATGAGCGGGATGGCGAACTTGTCGTAGCTGATGCCGCGCATGGCCATGCCGATCTTGGTCTTGGTGACGATGAACTCAAGCAGCACGAAGACCACGATGGCCGCCACGATGACGACGACCTTCAGGTTGGTCACGGACACGCCGCCAAAGGTCCAGACGACCTTCTCCATGAGTTCGGGAAAGCTCTTGCGGCTGGCGCCGAGCAGGGCCAGGTTGCCGTTTTCCAGCATCAGCCCGGCCATGAGCGCGGTGATGACCACGTAGAGCCTGTCGGCGCCCTTGCGCCTGAGCGGGCGGTACATGGTGCGCTCAAGGGTCACGCCCACGAGCGAGGTCAGGATCATGGTCACGGGCACGGTGATGGCCAGCGTCAGCGCGGGCGATAGGCCCAGGCCGTGCATGCCCTCGCCGCCGAGCAGCAGGACGGCCACGAAATAGGCGATGTACGCGCCGACCATGAAGATGTCGCCGTGGGCGAAGTTGATCAGGCGCAGCACGCCGTACACCAGGGTGTAGCCCAGGGCGATGAGGGCGTAGAAGCTGCCGAACTGCAACGCGTTCAAGATATGCTGAAAGAATTCCACCGGGGACACCTTGCCTTGGGGCTGCGCTATCGGGCCCTGCCGGGCCGGTTGGACCGCTCTGCCCTTCGGGCAGTGGCCAGTCGGCCGATTCGGGGAGGGCCACAGGGTTGTGGTCCGCTTGAAGAAAAACAAGGCGGGCGGGGACCCACTGGTCCCCGCCACGCTTCATACGCTTATCCGGCTACTGGGGGCAGACGGATTCCTTGAACTCGAACTTGCCCTCGGGGCTGATCTGGACAACCACGGCGCACTTGTCCGGGTCGCCGGTGCCGTGGAACTTCATGGTGCCGGTGATGCCGGCGAATTCCTTGATGTTGGCCAGGGCGTCACGCACGAGCTTGCGCTCGGCCTTGATGTCCTTCTCGACCTTGCCAGCTTCCTGGATGGCCTGAAGCACCAGGCGGGTGGCGTCCCAGGTCAGGGCGGCCACATCGTCGGGCACGTACTTGTACTTGGTGTTGTAGCGGTCGATGAATTCCTTGGTGGCGCCCTGGGCGCCAGCGGCGGCGTAGTGGGTGCTGAAGAACTGGCCGATGCAGTCCTTGCCGCACAGGGTCATGAGCTCAGCGGAGCCCCAGGCGTCGGAGCCCATGAAGGGGCCCTTGTAGCCCAGGTCGTGGGCCTGCTTGATGATCAGCGCGACCTGATTGTAGTTGTCAGGCACGAAGATGAAGTCCGGCTTGGCGGCCACGATCTTGGTCAGCTGGGCAGAGAAGTCCTGGTCCTTGGTGCCGTGCGACTCGAAAGCCACCACGGTGCCGGCGCCGGCCTTCTTTTCCCACTCGGTCTTGAAGATCTCGGCCAGGCCCTTGGAGTAGTCGTTGGCGATGTCGAAGAGCACCGCAGCGGTCTTGGCGCCAAACTGCTTGGCAGCGAAGTTCGCGGCAACCGGACCCTGGAAGGGGTCGAGGAAGGCGGCGCGGAAGACCCAGGGGCGGTCCTTGGTGGTGTCGGGGTTGGTGGACCAGGGGCTGACCATGGGGGTCTGGTTGTCGTTGCAAACGCCGCCAGCGGGGATGGCCTGCTTGGAGGAGTTGGGGCCGACGATGGCCACGACGCTGTCCTGGGTGATGAGCTTGAGCGCGGCGTTGACGGCGCTGTCAGCCTTGGCCTCGTTGTCCTGGTAGACGAACTCGAGCTTGTACTTCTTGCCGCCCACTTCCAGGCCGCCCTTGGAGTTGATGTCTTCCTTCAGCATCTCGGCGGCGAACTTGGACGCCTCGCCGACCTTCGGGATGTCGCCCGTGAGCTCCAAATTGAAGCCGATCTTGATCACGTTGCTGTCCTGGCCGCAACCCATGAGCGCGAAGGCGCCCAGAGCCATGGCAAGAACCACCAGCAGCACTTTGATGGTCATCCGTTTCATCCGATCCTCCTCCAAAATTGTAGAAAATTGTGCAACCCAAACCTATGTCCTCAGCCTTTACCTGAATCAGGACGGGAGTTCAAAGCATTTCTTGCAGAATATCAGTCGGCCCAAAGCACCGAACATTATTCGCCGGGCACCAGGGGGGCGCACGTTGCCTGCCTGGGCGAAACCGTGTATCAACTGCGTGGTTTGCGAAACATCGCCCGACCCACCGGAGACCATCACATGTCCGAAAAAGCCATCCGCAAGGTTCTGGATCACGCGCGCGAGGGCCTGCGCGTCCGCGAAGCCTTCTTTGAAGAGCACGCCGCGCACCTGGTCGACATCGCCCGCGCCATGGCCCTGTGCCTCACCGAGGGCGGCAAAGTGCTGTTGTGCGGAAACGGCGGCAGCGCCGCCGACTGCCAGCATCTGGCCGCCGAGTTCGTCAACCGTTTCAAGCTGGAGCGCCCGCCGCTGCCGGCCATCGCGCTGACCACCGACACCTCCATCATCACCGCCATCGGCAACGACTACGGCTTCGACCTCGTTTTCGTGAAGCAGGTTCAGGCCCTGGGCCAGGCCGGAGACATCCTGATCGGCCTCTCCACCTCCGGCACCAGCCGCAACGTGCTGGCGGCCCTGCGCGAGGCCAAGGCGCGCGGGCTGACCACCATCGGCATGTGCGGAGCAATGACGGGCGAGATGGAGCCCGTGTGCGACCACCTCATCAGCGTGGGCAGCAAGGACACCCCCCAGGTGCAGGAGGTGCACATCGCGGCCGGGCACATGCTCTGCCACGTGGTGGACCACTTCCTCTTCGAGTCGGTGATGGAGCTCTCCGCACGTCCCCAGGGCTGATCGTCGCCTGACGGGCCGCGACTGTCCTGGTGTGCGCACGTGGGCGCCAGCCCTCCACAGGGGGCGCAAGATGAGCTCGGAGGGGAAGATGCTGCGCATCATGATCGTAGAAGACGAGCCCGTGAACCGGGAGCTTTTGCTGCTCTGCCTGCGCGGCCTGGGCGACTGCAAGGCCGTGGCCTGCGGCGAGGACGCCGTGCTGGCCCAGCAGGACGCGCTGGAGCTGAACCAGCCCTTTGACGTGATCTTCCTGGACATCCTTCTGCCCGGCATAAACGGCCTGCAGGCCCTGGAGCAGCTGCGCGCACTGGAGGACAGGCACGAGGTCCCGCAGGACAAGCGCGTGCCGGTCATCGTCACCACCGGGCTGGACGACGACCGGACCGCCTCGCGCGCCTTCATCCAGGGCCAGGCACTTTCGTACATGACCAAGCCCTTCCGGGCGGGACAGATCCACGAGGAATTGCGCAAGCTGGGGCTCATCGCCTAGCGGAGTTCGCGCCAGGCCCGGGCCCCGCAGCAGTGATTCAGCGCCGCGTAGGCCCCTCGGGCATCTCCCGGCGCACCACGATGGCCAGGCCCTTCTCGCGCAGGCGCTTGGCGACCTTGCGCGCGCGCTCCAGCGTGGGCAGCGTGGTCAGCACCAGTTGCGCCCGGCCCGACAGATCCCAGACCCAGACGTTCTCGCCCACCAGGATGCCCGCCCGGCGGACCCGCTCAAGCAGGGCCTCGCGCGCGGCCTCACGCGCCTGGAAATCGTTCTCGTCCAGCGGACCGCCCTGGGCCAGCACCCACCAGCCACGGCCGCTGTCTGCCCGCTCCTGCTCGGCCTCCGCCTCGGCAAAACCGCCAGACGAGCACCCCCCGGATGCGCAGCCGCCCGACGAACATCCGCCCGACGAACAGCCGCCCGAAGCACAGCCGCCCCCAGAAGCTTCGTCCCCGGCATTCCCACCGGCATCCCCACCGGCATCCCGGCCCAGCGCGCGGTGGGCCACCGTCAGATCGGCGGCGGCACGCACCAGCATGGCCATGCGCCGGATGTGCCGGGCCAGCTCCCGCGCCTCCTTGTGGACAGCCGGGCGGCTCACGCTGCC
>Ga0180007_10000517_pt1 | contig 64039 bp, 55 predicted proteins | sample MM_PC_MetaG_FD_121122 | JGI IMG/M metagenome (GOLD analysis project Ga0180007, IMG submission 121122) | Groundwater microbial communities from the Aspo Hard Rock Laboratory (HRL) deep subsurface site, Sweden - MM_PC_MetaG | ecosystem: Environmental > Aquatic > Deep subsurface > Groundwater...
CAGCCCGGCCGATGAATTGCGGGGCTGAATACAAGAAAATATATCGGTAAAATTGTGCCTTGAAAAAGTGCCCTACTGGCGATAAAAATGCCAGTGACGACAAGAAAAATCTCTTGCAGCAGCTGCGGAAAGTCCAATCTTCACGGGAATGCCCGTTCGGCCATGAATTCTTCGCAAGGCTATGGCCTTACTCGAATTCCAATCCATGAATCCTCTAAATTTGTTCGGATTCTAGGGAAATGACTTTTGGCAGGACCATAAACCCGCCAAAAGTCTGAGGAATGTTTAGGATTTGCCTACCTGATTGTATTCAACTGGGTATGTGATATAATATTTAAGAAAGATAGCGATTTTCAGGATTCCATTGGAGGGCTAAGATGCGAGTGTTTACAGCTGTTGTCGAAAAATGTAAATCTACAGGTCTGTATGTCGGGTATGTTCCTGGTTTGCCTGGCGCACATTCGCAAGCTGAAACCTTGGACGAATTGAACGATAATTTGAAAGAAGTAGTTGAAATGCTTCTTGAAGATGGTGAACCGCCAGTAGATTCAGAATTTGTTGGCACTCAATACGTTAAGGTAGCATAGAGTGGTTACAGGCCCAGTTTTTACGTCGAGAGAGGTAATTCGTATTATGACAAAACTTGGGTTTGTTGAAATACGACAAAAAGGCTCTCATAAGCAATTCAGGCATAATGACGGTAGACAAACGACCGTTCCTTGCCATCCGGGTCGTGATATTTCTCCGATCCTTTTAAGGCAAATAGCAAAAGATATCGGGCTTACTTTTAAAGAATTTATTGAGGCATGCAAATAGTTTTGTTTGGCATTCTCAGATTTCGTTAAATTTAAGAGTTCTAACTGGGCGTTGAAGTGGAACGATTGTATGCGTTGCAGGACAGTATCTGATAATTAGTGGCTATCTTTGTCGATGATACGTAATCCTCGCTTTACCTATGGGCGCGAGACGTCCACTTAACGCCAATGTTAGGTGGACGCTTCGCGCTCGTGTTTTAATGATTATTCGTAATTATTAATATATAGAAAGGATTGGAATGAAAATGAAAATTACAGCTATTAATGGAAGTCCAAAGGGGAATCATAGTAATACTGATATCATGCTTACGCACCACAAAAAATAGCAACGCTATTTTTCGGACATTACGAAATGGTCAAAAATTGACTATCATTAATAGTATGAAATACAGAAATAAGAGAGGAATGGCTCTTTTCATTGTATTTGTCACCCTTATTATAATTGCATTAATCGTTTTTTCGCTTCATAAATACGCCAGACATCAGCTAATCAAAGGGCATAAAGAAGAGCTGGTCAGTTTGGCCGATCATGTCGCTCAGTGCGGAATCAATTTCGCGCTGACAGCTCTGCATGATGAACGAAGTTTTCGACCCAAATTTTTTGCAGATGAAGCCGTTCAAAAGCTGCTTAAAAGCGATTTTCCCGTCGAGAAAATCAGTCTTAACAGCAACAGAGGCTTTTGCAGGGAAGTCGCAAACCTTTATCAGAATATTTGCGTAGACAGCGTCGACATTGTGTCTGGAATTACCTGCGAATCAATCGAACTTGAGATCTCAAACGCCGCCTTTCTTGGACCTGACGGCAATCTTGGCAGTCTTAGTCATGGCAGAGACTATCACGAAAAAAAAGGCACGATCAAGATTTCCTGTACCATTTCAATTGGTGACTTGATAAGTCGCAAAGCAACAATGACCCGCGACTTCAAACTGTTCAGCTATATACCAGGCCCATATGCAAGATTCAACTTTTTTGTGCGTTCAAGCTCACAGCGAGCCAACTATACCGGCGCGAACCCATATTTCAACGTTGTGAAATCAGACATCAACGGAAATTACCTCAATAATGACTATCGTCGACTGATTCTGATCAACGCACCCGACACCAGCACAACAAAAAGCTTGAATTCTACCGAGTTACTCAAAAACAGCGGCTGGGTATATCTGGGCCGCAGAAGCACTGAAGGAACTGTTCTCAACATGCCTGCCGGCTTTAATCCAGGTATCACGAAGACTTCCGAAGACCCTTTTTCCAAGTATCCAGCGGCAATTCAGTCAGGGCTTGGAGCAGGTTCCTATCTTGCCAGACCAAACACCAGCGGAGGCGATGCGAGCAGCTATCTGCTACAGAACGTATCGCTGAGAAATGGACTCCAGCCAATTTCAAAAACCTTTGGCCTTTTCTGGGGGGCAAACTCTTATGGCCCATGGGGCGAACCTATGGAGCCTGTAAATCCAGCGAATCCCCAAAAAAGCAAAGTGCTCAGCCCGCAGAAATGCCTGACGAGCTGGCTGCTTCCATTTGGAACCCAGCATTATCCATCACCAACCTTGATGGTTGGAAACATTGTTGCCGGGTATCTGTCAACAATCGTCATCTCTAAACCAGGGCAATCCTTTGACACTCGCATATATTTCAATACCCACGAAATCGACAAGTATAACAGGAACACCAATTTTCCTGTTATGACCAGGGCCTTCGCTGGCGATATGGCGAAAGGCAATAATGATCTGGTTAACTTCGTTTCTCAAACTTCATTGACAAACTTTAACAACAGCCTTCCCATAGTTCACAAGTCATTGCTGACGATGGGCAACATAATCGATGAAACCAATAGACCTGGAATATTGGCCCTGATGTGGAGTTTTGCCAACTATCCCGCCCAGTCACTCCCATATATTCCAATAAATTTTCTCTTTGAAGTGCTTCACGACAAATACGAAATGTTAGATTTTTTTAAACTTGAAAACAGCAATTCTGATAATCTGAGAAAAGTCTGTGACCGAGCTGCATTGCCAGGGAACTCAATCTGGGCACCTCCCGAGGCACAGCCCAGCCATCTTTCTTATTTTCAAACCTGGGATCCTCTGCCTATCTGGCTGTATAGCGCCACCCCACCTCAGCTAGGTGACAGTTCGCCCGGGGTTTACTTCAAAGCCTCGCTTGACAACTGCAACTTCGACAAGCTTGGCGGAGTAACGGATACCTTCAGAAACGCCTTACTAAGAAGGGCCACCGCCATTATTAATCTGCCCGGCAAAAAAGAATTGAACCTCAGCGGGATTACTGGGCTAAAAATACAGGAAAAATATCAGGAAATCTTGACCAGCCGAAAACTGTTTGTCGAGAAGAATGGCGAACTAAACTTTACCTCGCATGGTATTTACCGAATTGTTGTCGGAGACGGCAGCGAAATTGAAAATTTCGAGCTGCTGCTTCCGGTTAAGACCTGGTGTGGAGGCATACTGGCAATAGAGAATGCAAATGTAACGATTACAGCAATCGAACCTGTTGCGCCCGAAAAAAACCCTCTAGGACAACCAGAACACGCCTTTTCGGTTATATGCCTTGATGGTAAAATCAAACTTAACAGCACAAGCGACGCTAACGCAGCCTATCCGGTTCACGCCTATCTCGCGGCTTTATCTGTCAATAGAGCAGGCAGCATTGAAAAAGCTTCAGGAAACGGCCTCTACGTTGACGGTGGTGTCGCTGTAGCCAAGATTGACAGTTTGTTTGACAACTACAAAAAGGATGGCGGCATCATCAGATATAACCCGCTTTTTAATCCAAATAAAAATGTTCGATCAGATCTCAGATATGGTTTTAAAACATTTGCGGGCAATTCAACCGGCATAGAATTTCAAGGAACGAAGTGAGCATGAAAAAATCAGGAATCACAATGGTAGAGATAACTGTAGCTTTCAGCATTATCGCCGTTGCCCTTCTTCCTGTTTTTACGATGCTGAGATCGACTACCAGTAAAATAAACAGAGGCATCTACCATTTTCAATCACAACATCTGATTAATGAATTGTTTCAGCAACTGACAAATCTCAACCAGCAGCCGGGCTTCGAAAGCATAGTTCCTCAAAACAGGGATCTTAAATCAGTTTTAGAAGGAATTAACAACGAATTAAGCAATAAAGGTATCAGGCAACCAAAAAAAATCCTGTTATCCAGCGCAAAAGATTTTGGAATTCTTGTTTCGCCTTTGCCTGAAAATTTTGTCAGCCGACAGCTCTTTGTAAAACAAGTGTTTGACAGTTCAACCGGCACTCTCGATCAAAACTGGTATAAAGTCACCATAAGAGTTGTCTGGGCGGAACAGACTGCTGATGAGGTTACAAGAGAAAGCTATCTTTTTCTAACAATGAGGCCCTGATATGAAAAAAACAGGTGGATTTACATTCATCGAAATAATTGTGGCAGTAACACTATTTTCTTTTGTTACAACCATAGCCTTTACGATCTTTTCAAAATTCAGCAGTCAAAGCGTTAAAGGCACATCAATGCTGGATTCGACTGCAGTTTCAAACAAGGCATACAACTTGATCCAACAGGACATGCTTGTAGCAAAGCGTTTTGAAGTAAGAGAGGCAAACAACAATCCAATTTCTCAAGTTGACGCCGATTTTTTCAATGGCGACAATGCTGCAATGGAAAATGAAAACTGTCGGCTGATTATAGAACTGTCTGATGGCAGCAATATAAAATACTATCAGCAGGATAATTCCTTAGTAAGAGAAACATCCGAAAGAAAAGAAAACATCGGATCAGACCGAATTCAAAAAGTCAACTTTTTGCCAGTCAGAAACGGCAAAAATGAAGAAACCAAGCTGTTTGACATGCTTTTTGTTACGATTGAAGCTTATCCCGAAACGGAAAAAAGGGACGAGCAACATAAAACGATAAAAATCGATTTTTTTGCTGCCGCCCCTCTTTAACGCCCGATAGTTATTGCAGTTTTTCAACCACAATCAAGTTTCTTTCGCCATCTTTTCTGGCCCGGTAAACATCGCCTTTATCATTCATTACAGCGATTCGTGTGGCAAAAAGATGCGGGGAGTTCAGTTCAGATAACCGCTCGAATTTTTCTTTTGCGTAGCTGGTCAGATAGTATTTTGAATTGAAGGTTCCATCACCAGTAACCTCAAGAAAAATGAGTCGGTTTTGCGGATCCTGACCGATTGGCATCAATTGCGCCACAGGCTCTTCCTTGTTGCCAGAATAACTTAAAGTCTTGCCTTCTACCGTTACCTGCCAGGATTTCTGGAAATCAACAGATGCAGCGATCAGCGGAAAACCACGACTGATAAATGCCGCGCCGGAAACGATTTTTCTGGTTACCCCTTTGCCGTTGACCTGGTAAACATCATTGTCAGTGTTTCTGATAATCATTTCATTTTTGCTGGTTGAAACGTTGACAATGCCCTTGATGGTCTTAGGATCACAGCTGATTTTTTTGAAACCTTTTTTTGGAGATTTTTCGTTCAAAACCAGAATGTCAGAATTTGCCGACTGACACAGATATATCTGGTCATTCAACACCGACAAATCGGTAAAGGTTGATTCTGAGGGATTTTCAAGCGATATCGTTTTCTGAGTGCCATCCTTGATAGAAATTTTTAAAATGCTGTTCTCTTTGGTTAGAATGTATAAATAATCAGCGTTACAGGCCATAGACCGGAAACTGCTATTTATCTCAGCCACGGACTGAGGCTCTGCCTGCAGCGAAGGAACAGCATAAACGACAAGAAGTAAAAAATAGATCGCAATATATTTCATTATTCAAATCCTGTTCTTAGTTATAAATTGCAGCGGCGCTGGTTACAAAGCCGGAGTTGAAAAAGTCGTCGTAATCGTATTCACGATAAAGTTTACCGTCGATCTCATTAAATGGAGGCCCGTCGCCAGTTCTGGGATAGGGATCGTTAACAATGACTTTGCCGTTTTTAATGCCTGTCACCACGACGAAATGACCGCCCCAGTCATTAGTCCTGACAAGGATCGGTTTGTTCGCGCGTAAAGCCTTTTCGAAGGCACCAAAGCCTATCGAAACATTCTCTGATTTTAAACCATAGCTCGTGGCGGCGCTGACATTATTAGAGAACCAGCTTCCACCAGAAGTGCATTGTGCCTTTTTCACCACCTCTTCAATACCCGGGTTGAAACCGAAGTATTTAAGAATCATCAAGGTCGAGGTTGGTCCACAACTCATGTAAGCAACATTAGTGGCGAGCGGCGGTGCATTATTGATCTGATTGATTTTGGGCAGATCCAGAACAACAGAGTTGTTACTGACTTCCGGCTCATTGCTCTGGCCGGAACCATCGGCGCCAGAATTCCCAGTGTTACCATCGTTACCGCTGCCGGCGGTGCTGCCGCCTTCATTTTGTGACCCGGAAGTGCTACTGCCTGCATTGGAAGCAACTGGAATCTGATTATTTGTATCGGTCGGAAGTGCAGGACCGGCAGAATCAGCGGCAGTTTCGGAAAAATTCATGTAGATCTTATCCCAGAGAGCCGTAAACGATTTTGAGTCGCCATTAAGAGGATAGGCGCGATAGGCTGTGCTTTCGGGGTCGTGAGCAATAATGTGAGCTTTCCCGTCTTTGTTACCGTAGCCAACCACTACCATAAAGTGGCCACCATACTCTTTGGTGGTAACAATTACCGGACGACCAAGGTTAATTATTTCCATCAAGTCAGCAATTGTACCATTGGTAGAAAAAGAGGCTGATGGAATGTATTTCAGAGCCAGGCGCTGGACTTCCTGGTAGCCGATACCGGACTGCGCGATATCTTTCTCAGGAACCACCGCCTGAGTTTGCGCAAACAACAAATCTGGGTCAACATTTGCTCCCAGTGTTCGCAATACCATGGCAAGAGAAGTCCAGCCACAACCACGATGTTTTGAATTGCATTTCCAGCCTGATTTCTGCGAAATGTAGACACATTTGGCGCCAACACTATCGGTGAATTCGCCAATCTCAGCTGGTGGCGCATCTGAATTACTAGTCTCCGTCACAACGGGATCTGACCCTGCAGAGAAATCTCCGTCGTTTCCAAAGACTGAACTATTACCGCCGGTGTTTCCTGCGGCTTCAACACTTGAACCAGTCTGGTTGATTTCGTTGCCCTGATAAATACCGTCCAACTCCTCACTAGTGCCGGAAGTCATACCACCGACCAGCGACTGAGTTACCAGAGGAATATCCGAAGGAGGCTGAATTTCATCGGGAGTCTTAATGCTGTCCTTTTGTTCCTGGGTTAATGAAAGGCCGCAGGTGCACTGGTATGGCAGACTTCCAGTTCTCAACAGCTCTCCGACAGCCTCTTGACGCTTTGCAGCGAGACAGGCAATGTCAACCGAAAAAGGATTCTCAAGATAAGCTTCGCGCGCTTTAGCAAGAGCCTCATCACGTATTGCTGACAACTTATCGAGTATTTTTCTCTCTCGACTCTCTTTCGAGCCGGTAGCGTTGTCTACAGCTTCTTCAATCTTCTGTAAAGCCAAAGCAAGATCGGATTTGAACTTGGCAGTAATTTTCTTGAAGGCATCAAAAAACAGTATCATCCCGGCTTTTTCTTTGTCTGACAATTCCTTACCGCTTTTGTCGTTCTCAGAATTTTCAGCGCCGGCGCCGCAGAACGGACAAACATCAGACCCGGTGGGGATATCCTTAACGGTAGCAAGATTAGACCACTCCTCTGTTACTCTGGCTGATGCAGGCGCAGCCGAGAACAGGGCTAATAAGAGCAAAAGCACTACTAGTTTATTTCTATTCATAGCAGTTCCTCCCAAAAAATCTTCGTTCTACTCGCGAGCGCCACTTTCTCTGACCGGGTTTGAATTTCGGTATGTCCAGCCGGCAGGCACAGCAGGCTCTTTTCGGAAGTCGGCGCCGAATTCTGCTATGCTCTGATATATTGTCTGTAAGCCAGAAGGCGTATTATAATGGATTTCCCAGCCAATATACGGATCGACATCCGGCGGAGGTGTCGCCGGCTCTGGCGCAGGATCGGGAACCTGGGGTACAACAGCTGGTTGTGGTGGCAATTCTTCCTCACTCTCTGGCTGAGCAACATTAATAGAATACTTACCGTCAGAGGAAAGCTGATATTTAAGCGCATAACCCTCATACCCTTTTTGCTGCTCCTCCACTTTCTGGTCGGAAGTGCCCAGAATTGTCATATCTGGCGACTCTGCGAATACAAAAACAGTCGCAGCAATGAGGCACAGAAAAACAACGAAAATTCTCATTGAAGCCCCCTCACTCATTGAAAATGGTACAACTCTAGGTTAAGTATACAATCAATAGAATAAAGAGGGAAGCTCCTGCAAAATGCTCATAGTCGCAGAAAAGCCCTTGTCCAGTAGTTTTAACCGCTATCTCATGTTTAAGACAAAATTCCGACGGCAGGAAATAAACCAATTCAAAGTATCAGAAAACACCAATATCAAATTCAAATTCAAATTCTAATGCTCATATTTTCGTGTTTTAGCGAAATGTCGAGTATAATAGCTAAGCTAATCTTTTTTTTACAGTAACCTTTAAGGTTTTGACACTGAGGCTTATTAAGAAAGGCATAGACACAAGATAATGGCAGATTTAAAAAAGTTCATTTTTGCATATATCAAGACAATGAGATTGTATTACTCGTTTGTCACCGGCATTGCCGGCTGGATAGGCGTATCGTTCTATCTCTGGCTCAAAGAAGTCAGATACGCCACGCCAATTACCGATGACGACTACATGCGTGGCGTGATTGTTTTGATTATTCTGTTTTCGAGTTGGGGCGTCAACCAGATCTTTAACGACTGGCTGGGCATACCAGAAGATAGAATCAATGACCCGCACAGACCTATGGTGTCAGGCGAACTTAACGTAAAGTGGGCTCTTATAACCTCCTGCGCTCTTATGGGCGTAGCAATGGTTGTGTCCTATTTCTTGAATCCATGGTCTTTGATTCCAATTATAGCCGGGTTTCTGCTTAACTTTTTGTATAACTACAGTAAGGCATGGGGATTATGGGCGAATGTGATTTTTGGAATAATGATTGCTTCCTGCACGGTCTATGGCTTCCTTGCAATCGGACCGATTCTTAATGAGCCTTTCTTCACGTCAAATCGCCTGTCTGCATTTTTTCTGGTGGCGTACATGAACGGCATGATGACCTATTTCACATACTTTAAGGACTACGAAGGCGATAAAGCCGCTGGCAAAAATACTTTTGTTGTCAGATACGGCGTTGATTTCGCCAAAAAAGTAGGTATAGCGGCCTCGTTCATGCCTACCATAATCTTTTTTGCTCTAAGATACGCGAACCTGTTTCCCTTTGAAATAAATCAGTTTTTTGTCTATTGCGGCATCATGACAATTTTTCTACAGTTCTGGACAGCAGTTATTTTTTATAGAAATCCTGTTGGCCCGAGATCTTACTACAACAACGCTAAGAACTTCAGAGCCTGCGCCTGCGGACAGATTACAATCATTGCGATATTTAATGGAATACTCGCTCTATATCTCTATACAGCGACCTACATTTTTATCGGTTTTTTGTTTGGACTGCAGCGCGGTCAGAGAACGACTCAGCGAACAGAACGGCGCGGCCCCCTGGAACCACTGGAAGTAGCAGAAATAGCAGAGGACTAAATACATGTCTGGCAACCCGATGTTTTCTCCACTCAAACTGAAAAGAATAACTCTGCCAAACCGTATCATCAGGGCAGCAACCTTCGAAAACATGGCCGACGCAGATGGCGTGCCGACCGAAAAGTTCACTGAGCTCTATAAAAAGCTTGCAGCTGGCGGTGCCAGGAACATCATTACAGGCTTTGCGCATACTTCGCGTGAAGGCCGCGCCATGCAGCCTTTTCAAGCAGGCATCAATGACAGCGTCAAGGTTGAGGCCTGGCAACAAATTATCGATGCTGTTAAATCTTATCAACCCGAAACAAACCTGATCATTCAGATTTCGCATACCGGTCGCCAGACCATCAGTCGCGCCACTCACATGCCGGTAAAGGGTGCCAGTTCTATCAGATGCACCTATTTTCGCCAACGCGTCACGCCGCTGACCACCGACGAAGTAAAAGAAAAGGTCGATGAGTATATTACAGCCGCCAGGAATGCACAAAAAGCCGGATTCGATGCTGTACAGATACATTGCGCGCACGGCTACCTGATCCATCAGTTCCTCTCGCCTTTTACCAATAACCGTGATGACGAATATGGGAACGACAGGCTGCTCTTTCTCAGGCAAATCGTCGAAGGCATCAAAGCCGCTACCAGGCTGCCAATTTTTCTTAAAATAAGCGCCGGCGATGATCGGCAGCGCGGACTGAATCTGCCGCTGGTCATGTCTTACTGGCCGGTAATCGACAGTCTCGAAGTTGACGCGGTCGAAATCAGCTATGGCATGATGGAAGTCGCCTTTAACATCATCAGAGGCGATCACCCTCTCGACCCGGTTTTAAAGCACAACAGTCTATTCAACCGCTATCATCCGGCGCTGCGCTGGATATTCAAACACTTCATATTTCATTGGTACAAACGCAGCTTTATCAACTACTGCGACCTTTACAATCTCGAAAATGCCGCCAGAATCAAAACAATTTCTAAAACGCCAATTCTGGTCACCGGTGGCATCAGAAAAAAAAGCCAGATCGACTTCATCATAAACAAGCGCGGTCTCGACGGAATTACTCTGAGCCGACCCTTTGTCTGTGAACCCGATTTTGTCAACAGGCTCGCAGCTGATGGAGAAGTCGTTTCACGCTGCACAAGCTGCAATCTCTGTACCGTAATGTGCGACAGTAAGCAACCACTGCGCTGCTACCAAGGGCCTGCAAAATGACAAACCGCATGAATGCTTTCGCTGTAATGCTGGTAAAGCGGGCAAAGTATGTTTTTGCTCCGTTCATGATTGTGCTGCTGCTTTCATTTCTGCTGATTGGTCCAGAAATGTGGCCAATTCAGATCAACAATACTCTCGACACTCTGCTTGAGCAGGGCACAGAACAGGCCGCCATCGACAAAAGCATACAGCAAACCTTTGGGCTGCTCGATGAAATAGTGATTCTCGCCTATCATGACTCTGAACTATTCACCCCGCCAAATCTGCGCCTGATCAAAGAGATGACTGACCAGATCGAAACAGTTGAGGGTGTCAAAAACTGCTTTTCAATTGCAAACACCCCGTTTTTTCGCAATTACGAAAAAAATGGCGAATCAGTTGTCGAATCAGCACCGCTGCTCGACAAAATACCAGAAGATGCAGAGGCGCTGGCGCGACTTAAAGCAGAGGCCACCAACAACAAACTTTTTCGTAACAATATCATCTCACCTGATGGCAACACCGCAGCATTAAACATAATTCTGCGAGCCGGTCTTGACCCGTTCGCCAAGGAAGCTATCGTTCGCCAGATTCGCGCCGACTTCACCAAACGCGCTGAAACCGCAACCGGCCAGTTTTATTTCACCGGCATGCACGTGTTCATGGAAACCACCGGCGTTCAGATGCAGCGCGATGTCATGCAATTCTCGATTGTTTCGGTCATTCTTCTGTTCATCGGACTTTACGCAATTTTCCGCTCGATAGCACTAGCGCTTATAGGCATAACAACGGCCGGCATCGCGAACTGGCTGCTTTTTTCAACTCTCCATCTCCTGGGAAAAACCCTGTCCATATCAACAACGCCAGTGCCGGCAATCACTGTCGGCCTGTCGATCGCCTACGTTCTCCACCTGATCGTCGCCCGCAAGGAAGGCATACTCGACGACGTCAAAGAAACAACACAGATTTTCATTGGCAACTTTCTCTCGGCTTTGACAACGATGATCGGCTTTTTGTCGCTCTGCCTCAACCCAATTCCAACTTTACAGGATTTCGGGCTTTTTGCCGGGCTTGGCACCTTTTTCGCGGCAATTTCCGCGATGTTTTTCGGATTTCCGCTATTACAGAAGCTCAAAACCGTTCCGTCTCACGATTTTGGCGAAAGCGTTAAAACTGCGGTCGAAAGTGTATTCTTCCGCCATCGCCGACTGGTCGTGGTGGTTTCAGTGCTGATCTTTTTCAGCGGCGCGTTTCTTTTGCGGATGGAAGTCGAAACCGACTATTACCAGTATTATCTGCGTTCTGCGCCAATGGTCAGATCAGTCGATTTCGTTAACCGCAATATCGGCGGGCAATACCCGATAGTCGTCGAATTTACGACCGGCGGAGTTGATCAGGTTTACGAAGCAGGCACGCTGGCCTGGCTCGAAAAGCTCTCGCAACACGCAATGACTTATAAGGGCGTTGATAAGGTGATAACCTATCTTGATCTGCTTAACGACGGGCAACGCGCCTTCGCCGACAAGCCCGAACCCGGATGGTTCAATAATCGTAATATGGTCGGCCAGGTCGCCATGATGGTAAACGATGCCGGGCCTGAGCTCAGCTCTTATTACGTGGATTCAGCTGCACAAAAAACCCAGGTTTTCATCAGAACCAGCCACATCAACTCTGCTGCATTTCTTGCAATCGACGAGGGTCTGCGCAGCTTTCTCGCCAGAGAAACTCCCAAGGGCATCAGTTACAAGATTGGTGGCACCTATCTGCGCACCGTACAGTCAGCTAACCGTATGGCTATTTCGCAGCTTTTCGGAACATTCCTGGCCTTCTGCGTGCTGTTTTTGGTGGCATTTATAGCCATTCCGAACGTAAAGCTCATTTTGATGGCCTTCGTTGCCAATCTGCTGCCAATTTTTGGTGTCTATGGCCTGCTTGGCATGCTTGGCGAAACCCTAAACATGGGCACCACAACTATTGCAGCCATCGCGGTTGGCATCGGCATGGATGACACCATGCATTTCCTAACCCGGTATACCATCAACCTGAAAGCCAACGGCGACCCGCATGAAAGCGCACGGCAGGTTATTCATTCTTCCGGCGTGTCAATGATTCTCACGTCATGTATGATCTCACTGGCTTTTCTATCACTGTCGCTGAGTATCATCAAGCCAATTTACCAGCTCGGCATCTTTACCAGCGTTACCATGACGCTGTGTCTGCTTGCCGATCTGTTTCTGATGCCGGTCCTGGTGAACTGGAACACCCCGCCCAGAGAACAGTCGGTCAAACCGCCGGAAGTATCAAACGCTTAAGGAGTACAAGCGCATGGATTCAAACCTGATAACTGGAATAGGCCTGATTACAGCTGCCGGCGTTGGCTGTGAAGAAAACTATCGTAACTTCGAAGCTCGAAAGTCGGGTATCTGCACGATTACCAGATTTGAGTTGCCAACCGCCAAGGTCAAAACCAACTTTGCCGGTCTGATCAAGAATCTGCCCAATGAAGCGCTACCACCAGAACTACTGCCTCTGCTGAACTCTGAAGACCTTGCCCAGGATTACGTTAAAGCAGCAGTCTATGTTGCCGCCGAAGCAATAAAAGACGCCGGCTGCGCCGAAAATATCAAGCTAGCGCCACGGCGAACCGGCCTGATCGTCGCCAGCAGCCTTGGTAATTTTCTCAATGTCTCCGAGCTGGTCAAAGACTACTTTATGAAAGAGCTTTACAAGATAACCTCGCTGATTCACGGCATGAACAGCTATCTACCCTCTCGTCTGGGCAGTATGTTCGGTGTCAGCGGCCCCTGCTACTTTATCAGCTCATCATGCACCAGTGCGGCGAATGCCATATTGCAGGCAGACTCCCTCATAAAAAGCGGAATTGTCGATCGTATGATCGTTTGCGCCGTTGATGTCTGTCTCGAAACCGGCACCTTCCATCTCTGGAACAAAATAAGAGTACTCTCTTACCGCAACGACAGCCCACAGACGGCCTGCCGGCCCTATTGCAAAACCCGCGACGGCATTGTCGTCTCAGAAGCAGCAGGTTGCTTTATTGTCGAAAAGCCCGCAGTAGCTAACTCGAAAGGGCATGCCACAATAAAGGGTATAGGCATGGCCAACGGCGCCAACGATTTTCTAAAACCTTCGCCGGAACTACTGGAAGCCGCGATCAGAGAAGCGATCGAACAGGCTGACACTACTTCCGACCAGATAGACTTTATTGCCGGCTCGGCATCTGGCTCTCAGTACTGCGACCATTTCGAACCTGAGGCGATATGCCGCATTTTCGGAGACAGGGCTGCCAAGATCCCACTGTTTCCTTACAAGAGTTTTCTCGGTACAACCTTCGGCACCCAGGCTTTGAGCGAAGGCGCTTTTGCCATTAGAACCATGAACGAAAACAAAGTACCCGAGCCATTAAACATCTTCGAACCCGACGAGCGTGTCAAAGCCAACGCCTATTACAAAGCCTCTGATTATAGCGGTTACAACATAAACAACATGCTTTTCGTCAACTACGGCTTTGCTGGCAACCATATGGCCGCCGTGCTCGCCAAATGCTGATAATGGAGTGTAATAACCATTTGCGTAAAAGGAAGTAGTATGAGTAAACCTGAAATAACGCGTGAGCAGCTTATCGAAAAAATTGTTGCGGCAATCAGTAAAGTCGCAAAAATCACAATTCCGCCGGAAAAATATGGCGAGAACCTGTTTCAGCTCGGCATGGACAGCATCAAGGCCATTCAGGTCGTCAACATTCTCGAAGACGAACTTGATCTGATGGTCGATGATGCACATCTGCCCAAATTCACTTCGATCGACGCGATCGCCGAACATTTCGACAATCTCAAGTAAGAAGGCCGGAAAATGAGCGAAAGCTGCTGTTTTTCGATTACCGAGCTGCCATGCCTGGTCGACCACCAGCTCGAAGGCACACCATTTGTACCAATGGCCGTGCTTATCGATCAGCTCGCACGCACACTCAACAACACAATCGAAAGACTGACTGACATAGCGGTGAAAATGCCGGTGATGCTGCGCAAGAACCGCGCGAAAACGCTGTTCTGCCATAGAGAAGGTAACAGCACCAGCCTGCTTGATGAAACCGGCAATCTCTACGCATCCCTCGCAAGTGCAACAACCAACCACGCTAAATCTGCGCCACCACCTGTGCAGTCCTTGAGACTACCAGCGAGAACCTCAAGTATTGGCCGCAGTAAGCTCTATCCGGCACTTATGTTTCATGGCCCGACCTTCCAGGCCGACTTCAAATTTTATGAGTTTAGCGCACAGACAGCAGTGGTCGAGTTGAATGGTTTCGACTCCGACAACGAATCATTAGGCCGATATCGCTCCGGGCAGCAGATTCCAATCATTCTCGCTGATCTGGCGTTTCAGGTTATCGGCCTGCATCTGATGGCGTTCAAGGGCATCTACGCGCTGCCAGCCACGTGCGAAATGATGATCACGCACGATCCTGGACCCGTAAAAACAGCACTGATAAGAGTCTTCGCACAAGAAAATGGCAGCTATAAGCTGGTTGCAACATCTGTTGCGAGAGCAATTTTGCTCACCTGCGATGGGTTGCGCTTTCAAAACACATCAAGACCCGTCGAACCCGACAAAAAAAACCTCCTGGAGTCCATAAAAACATGAGAGCGAGGAAATAGTATGAGCGAAAACGAAGCCACCACCGAATCTCTATATGAACCACCACCAGAGAGCAATGATATAACCGAAAAGGCGCGGTTCTTTTATCCAAAACTGCTCGACATCCAGCAGAAAGGTCATTACACCTACCGAAGAACACTGACATCACCAAGCCAGCACCGGGTTACCACCGTAGACCCTGAAACCGGCATCGAACGAGACATGCTGATGTTCGCTTCAAACAACTATCTAGGACTGTCAACCCACCCGCGCGTTGTCGAAGCAGCCAAAAAAGCTGTTGTCAATTATGGCTACGGCACCGGCTCAGTAGCACTGTTAAGCGGAACTTCAGACGTTCATCGCAAACTTGAACAAAAAATCGCCGAATTCTATCGCTGCGAAAGCGCAGTGGTGTTTCCGACCGGGTATCAGGCCAATGTTGGCACCATTCAGGCAATGCTGGGTGCCAGTGATGTCGCAATTTCCGACATGTACGCACATGCGTCGCTGATAGATGGCGTAAAACTAAGCGATGGCAGCCTCAAATATTTTCAGCACAATGACATGGAGCACCTTGAACAGACCCTTAAGCGTGCCTCACGCTTTTTCAAAGGCAAACTGATCATCGTCGATGGTGTATTCAGCATGGACGGAGATATCGCGCCGCTCAACGAAATTCAGAAACTGGCAAAAAGCTATGGTGCATCGGTTCTCATTGACGAAGCGCATGCCGTCGGCATGATCGGCGATACCGGACGTGGCAGCGCGGAACATTTCGGACTTGAGGGGCAGATCGATCTTACCATCGGTACGCTTTCGAAAGCTCCCTCGGGAATCGGCGGGTATCTTACCGGCAAAGCCGAAATAGTTGAGTATGTGCGACATTTTGCACGTTCCTACATTTTTTCGACGAGCATTCCGGTGTCAGTGGCTGCCGGATTAATCGAAGTATTCGATATTATCGCGCATGACAGCGACCTTCGAAACCGACTGCGCACAAACATTGATTATCTGCTTGCCGGCTTTCACAAACTCGGGTTCAATACTTTCGGGTCTTCTACCGCGATTATTCCGGTTCTGATTCCAGACGACATCAAGCTCAGAAAGGTCTGCAAGGAACTGCATGAGCGTGGCATCTTCGCAACACCGGTTACTTTTCCGGCTGTCGCCAAGGGGCGATCACGCATCAGATTCTCGGTAATGGCCACGCACACACGCGAAGAGCTGGACACCCTGCTCAACGCAATGTCAGAACTCAAACAAACTTTCGATCTTGGCAACGAAAGCAGTGACGCTAAGATATAGGTTATTATGAATTGTCATCGCAACAGTGTGTCAGGAGCAAAAAGTTGAAAATACTGGTAACCGGAGCGAACGGGTTTATCGGAAGCCACATTGTCAGAGCTTTTCATAAAGCCGGGCGAGCCGATATTACGGCGCTGGTCCGACCAACCGCTGATCTCAGGTTCATCAAACGTTACCCTGTTGATATAATGCATGGTGACCTTGCCGGCGACGATTTCGACGCCACGCAGCTGCAGACCTTTGACAGCGTAGTACATGCTGGCGCCAAAGTTGGCGACTGGGGCGACTACAAGGACTTTTTCAAAGCTAACGTTCTGGGCAGTCTGAAATTATTCGATGCAACCCGCTCAGATGCAGGGTTTGTCCTGGTCAGCTCAAATGCTGTGCTGGGTGAAGAAGATGAACCAAAGCCCAAAGACGAGCAGGCCGAACGCCGACCCGCGCTCGAATACTTCGGCGAAAGCCTGCTGCCATCAGCCATGAATCACTATCGTCTGACCAAAGCTCTCGCTGAAATACTTCTGATCAGGCGGGCACAAAAAACCGGCCGAAAACTGACTGTTATCAGGCCGGTATGGGTATTCGGGCCACGCGAGTTCAATGCCGGCCCCTATGAATACTGCAAAACCGTAAAAAGCGGGATGCCTTTTATGCCAGGATGCAGCAGCAACCGTTTTCATACTATCTATGCCGGTGATCTTGCCAGAATCGTCGTAAGGGTCAGCGAGCATCTCAAAGAAGGCGTAAACATCTACAATATTGGCAACCCACAGGTTCCACTTATGAAAGACTACTGGGGTTCTTTCTGTGCAGCGATGGGTGTCAAGGCACCTCAGAATCTGCCGAAATGGCTGCTCTATCCGCCTGCAATGTTGCTGGAAGCGGCATATAGTCTGGCCGGAGCGGCAAATCCGCCGCTGTTCACACGCGCAAGAGTTTATATGTTCTATGCAAACAACGTTTATAATGTTAACAAGGTAATCAAGGACTATGAAATCGACGATTTCACAGATCTCGAAAAAGCGACAAAAACGACTGTCCGCTGGTGGCGGATGAACGGCTATCTATAAATTACAAGGAGACTTGAGATGAGCAAACCGCAATTTTTGATTGGTCCGGCAAAGCTTTTGTTCTATATTCGCCTGATTTTGCATGGTTTCTTTCACTATCTGATCAGATTACTCCGCGGGAAGTTTGGCCCGACAGCCTTTGTCAGGCTTTTAATGAGGCTGATTCTCTTTCTTAACGCAGTAAAACACAACAAAGTCGTCGTTGTTGACGGCAAATACAAGGTTCAGCTCTATCTGCCAGCTTACCCGACTCCCGCATTCTGGGAATCTATCGAAAAGTTTGTCAGACCCGACCCAGGTCCGCTTACCGTAGTATTTTCGATGACCAAAGCCTGCGCCTACAAATGTCCGCACTGCTACCAGCGCAACGATACCGGCGCTGACATGTCGGTTGAGCTTCTGCAGAAAACTGCCCGCCAGATGCAGGATATTGGCGTTACCATGTTCGACATTGAGGGTGGCGAACCGCTTCTGATGTTCGACAACCTCATCGAACTCCTCAAGGCATTTGACAACAAACGCGAAACCTGGGTTAACACCACCGGGCACACTCTCACCCCGGAAAAAGTGCGCAGACTCAAAGAAGCCGGGCTGTTCGGCGTCATGATTTCGCTGCACTCAATCGACGAGAAGGAATACGAAAAATTCACCGGGTTTCCCGGCTCCTTCGAGATTGCGCGTGATGCGGCAAGACAGTTTGTTGAAGCCGGAATCATGGTCGCCATCAACTGTTGCCCGTCAGCCGAAATGGTTGCTGATGGCACCGTTGAGAGAATTTTTGAACTGACAAAAACCTGGAACTGCTCCTTTATTCAGGTTATTCACGGCAAATCAGCCGGAGCATGGCTCGGCAAAGACGATGAAATGATCAACGCCGATGCTTCAATCAAAGAACTGCGCCGCATTCATATCGATTACAACAGCCTGCCACAGTTTCGTGACCACCCGGCACCGGCCGTTCAGGTTTACGAAGAAGACGAGCAGCACTTTGGTTGCACCTCTGGCGGCATCGACCGCTTCTATATCGGCGCAAACGGCGACGTTCAGCCCTGCGAATTCCTTAATGTGTCGTTCGGCAATGTTAACGAAGAAGACTTTAAAACCATTTTCAGCCGCATGCGCGAGTACTTCAAAGAACCCGGTTGCAGATGGCTATGTTCACGCGAAGCGCACACTATCCACGAAACTATGATAGAGAACAATATTACTGCCACTCCACTACCCTGGAAATACACCAAAGATCTGCTGAAAAAATGGAATTATGGCCGCAAAACCCCGCTATACAGCAAAATGGGAATCTACAAAAACAAAAGCTGATGCCAACTCCTGTCAAATCACTCTTCATGATTCTAAATCCCTCTGCCCGGTCGTTTGCCGGGCAGAGAAAATGGCCACGCATATTTGAACTGCTCGACCAGTCTGGAGTGAATTACGAACACGCGTTGACTGAAAAAGCCGGCGATGGCACAAGACTGGCAGCAGCCGCTGCCCGGCAGGGTTTCGATGCCATTGTCGCGGTTGGCGGCGATGGCACCATAAACGAGGTTATCAGCGGCGTTGTTCCGGTTCTTGAGCAAAACCCAGGCAGCAACTGTCGATTCGGAGTTATCTATACCGGCACCAGTCCAGACTTTTGCGCGTTTCACGGCCTGTCACTCGACCCTGATACGATCATCAAGCGCATTCTTGCCGGTCACACGCGCCGGGTCGATCTCGGACAGATAACCCACCAGACCAGTGACACCAACCAGAAAGTCACCAGATTTTTTTCATGTTCGGCCAACTTCGGCATGGGCGCGGCAATTGCCCGAGGCTCAAACACCGGTTTACGCAAGCGTTTTGGCGATTTTATCGGCACTCTGCTCTCTTTGCTGGATTCAATCAAAAACTATGTTCCACCGCGTTTCCGGCTAAGAATCGATGGAGTCGAGCAGAGTTTTGAGCAGGTTCATAATATTTTCATTGGCAAAAACCCTTATATCGCTTCCGGCATCAAGCTCAAGCTTGATATTGCCGCCGATGACGGCAGAATGTATCTGGTTGCGCTGCATGGCATCTCGAAGTTCAGGCTTTTATCAGTGTTGCCGCGCGTTTACACCGGCTCTTTCTGCGGTGATTTCAAACCGGTCTTCTGCCGCAATGTCGAAATTCTCGATGGCGGCGGCGCTAATGAAGTCGAATACGACGGCGACCCGCAAGGTCTGCTACCGGCTCGCATCAGCATAATGCCGGGTATATTGCCGGTTCTGGGCGGCGACATTCTAACTTATTGAGGCTACACGGGCTTATGGAGGGTGGCAGCATGGACGAATTCAAGACAATACGAGCCATAGCGGGAGCATTCGAACGTTCCCCTGTTCAGCAGAACGCGCTGTTTGAATCTGACGCCGAGGTCTTCACTATCGGCTCGACACGCCTGGCGATAACTACTGATGAATTCTGCGAAGAAGAAGACGGCTTCAGATCGACAAACATCGAGCAACTGGGCTGGAACCTGGCGGTAGCGACACTGAGCGATCTGATCGCAACCGGCGCTGATCCCGCTTTTTTTCTGCATGTGCTCGGGCTTCCAGAGGCCGATTCCGGGTCCTTTTCACACGAGTTGATGCAGGGGGTGAGTAGTGCTCTCAAACAAACCAGTTGTTATCTGCTCGGAGGCGATACTTCATGTGGAGAGCACTGGCGCTATGTCGGCACTGCTATCGGAACCTTCGCAGGCGAACCGCTGTTCAGAACCACAAAAGCTGACAGGCTGTTGCTCTATACTACCGGCAGCTTTGGTGACGGCAATCTTTCAGCACTCAATGCTGCCTATCAGGCAAAATTTGAACTTCGCCACGATTTCATGCGACGGACCAGACCTTATCTGGGTTTTGGAATGGACAGCAGTGACGGTCTGCGCAACACATTAGTAACACTGTGCATGGTTAATCCCGGTTACAAAATTACCGCAACAGCGGATAAAGTGTCTGTTCACCCAGATGTCGCCGCCTTCTGCAAGAGCTCCGGCATGCCACCTCAAGGCTTTTTACTTGGATCTGGCGGTGAATACGAGTTGGTCATAGGCGTCCACCCAGATCAGCAAAAGGCATTTGAGCAAGCCTGTCAACCCGGTGAAGTAGCCTGCATAGGCAGCTTTGAAAAGTCAGACCAACCAGGTCTGTTCTGGCAGAAGACTTCAGAAGACGCTGTAAGACCTGATATTGCCATGCAGATCGACCCGCGCTTCGAAAAAGATCGCGAGGCCTACGTCAACGAGATTCTCGAAATCACCCGCCGCCTGTTTGGTTAACCATGTTATTGCCAGTTATGAATAGATCATTCTATTTTTTGAGAGTAAAATCTGATAAAGATTCTGGAAGAACATTATGTGCATGGAAAAAGGAAACTGCTTAGCAATGTATAAACACAACAAAATTTCACTTCTGCTTATTACATCATTAGTTCTTTTGTGTGGCTCTCTAAATGCAAAGAACCTAAGCGATAATGCGAAAAAAACTGATGACACAATGCAATTGTCTTCTGAACAGAAAAAAAGCATATCAGCAGGGCTTTCGCACGACTGTCGAGTCTTACTGGCCGAATGCATTCACGCTCGCAATTCTATAGGCGACTCTGTCTGGAATAACTGGAGTAAAACAGACTGCCCGATTAACGTGATAACAAAGGATTACGAGTATCTTACAGGTTTCGCAGATCCTCCCGAAGAATACACACTCCTTGAACATGACAAATTGTTAAATGCTGATATCTATGTAAAGAAGAGAACTTTTAAGCAACTGCTTGTCGGCTCAGCGTTGCCACTTGCCGGGAAACTAGCTGTGTTTATTTCACCTCCCGAATTATTTATTGATACATTTAAAATAGATATGGCCTTCTGCCGAATATTGTTACTTCACGAAATGTTTCATGTTCATCAGATCAACCATTTTCCCGATGGCCTTGAAGGAATTAAGGCAGCTCAATTAGAAATTAAATATCCATACAAAGTCGAGTTAAACAATCAATTACGCGGTGAAGAAGCTGTCATACTAAAAAAAGCGATTCTGGCTGATTCAAAAGCAGACAAGATCAGCCAAATAGAATTGTTTATTAAAAAAAGACAATTGAGACGAGAAAGAATGAAAAAGGAATTTCCAGACAAATACGATAATAAGTCGATAGAATTTGAGAAATTCCAGGAATGGCTTGAAGGCCAGGCCAGATACACTGAAGTCAAAATAGAAGAACAAATGCAGAATCCTGATTACAAAGCTATTCCAGAATTCCGTTGTTCCAGAGGCAATACGTTTGAGCGTGAAATGAATAAGCTTGATTGTTTAGCCCAGAATTCTGGCGAAGAAAGTGACTATGCTCTGGGATGGGCACAATGGTATGTTCTGGATACGCTGCGCCCTTCCTGGAAAACTGAAGCTTTTGCAAAAAATGCGGCGCCGGAAAGTCTTCTGCGAAAGGCCCTGACAACTGATTAACGTCAGGATTGCGGCACTTTTCTTAACAAATTCGATTTGGTCTTACAAATAGTCTGACTCAGACGCCAGCAGAGCACGCTTTTCCGATTGATTGTTGTCAGAATCTATCAAATCAGTGATTGTGAAAATTCTCACCAAAAGACGTAACCGTGCTGGCAAAGAAGTTCTCAAATAGCGGTAAGACATCTGAAAATATTTTATGGCATGCCTAACCACTGAAATGCGCAGAAAAATCTATCACAAGCCTGCATGCCTCGCGAGACGTACAATTGACTTGAAGCTGCTTACTGGTTATATTCTGTGTTAGAGAAGGTGTGTTAACTGGGATGGAATTTTGGCGAGATAATCCTGCTGACACGGAAGGTGTTCTATTGGGCACGCTTTTGCTTTTCGTGCACTGGCAGCTAATATTATACCCCGGCCTCGTCTGCTACCAAAGGCTGTAAGCAGTTTCACAAAAGAGCGACAACAAACCATCATTGAGTAATGGTTCTTTGTGACTATGTATTTGCCAAATCTACAAAAGTATAATGACATACAACACCAGTAATTCTGGTCATACAAAAAAATTGCTGATACAGAGACTAAGGAGAAACAGTTATATGAGTACGATGAGACTTATGGCCACTGCTGCCATGATCATATCTGGCGGGCTGGGATTCAGTATATTCCTGATTGGCAGGGCCCTTATTTTCCGTCCCCAAGTTGCTGGTTAACAGAAAGGAGACAGTATGTATATATTCTGGTTTATCCTGATCGGAGTTATAGGTGGCTGGATGACAACAGTTCTTGCGAAGGGAGGAACTCCAAGGCTGTTCGAAGACTCTCTTTTCGGAGTAATAGGCTCACTAGCTGGTGGATTCATCTTTCCCACACTTGGCTACACTGTAAACACCGGTTTTATGGGCAATACTGCGCCGGCAATTGCCGGAGCAATAATATCGATATTAAGTTTTAAATATATTAGAGAATGGATTAATTCTAGCAAAGTGAGAAGACTAAAGATAAGCCAGAAACATGAGGAAATTAAATAGACAGAGAATACGTGAGAAAGTTTGTATGTACTGCAGAAAAATAGAATTACAGGAGAATTAGAATGAAAAAGAATTTAACAGGCATTTTGGCATTGGTAGCTCTTTTGTGTGTATTTACACTGGTAGAGAATGTTGTCCTGGCACTCAAGAACGTTTGCCCGGAATGCAATTTTCTCATCGAAGACCTTGAACTGACAGCCTGCCCTAAGTGCGGAAGGGTCTTAAACAAATGCTTGATATGCGGTGCGGTTAACCCGGCCAAGAATGACAATTGTTACAATTGCCAGGCCAGCCTGGCAGAATCGCGCGTTCTGGCAACCATAGACGTCGAAACTCGCGACAGCATGCGGCTTGGCGAATCCACTCGCGCACAGATCGAAGTAGAACTTGGTCAGATCAAAGAAAGAATTGCAACCGGCGAACTTACTCCGGCTCTGGCTGCCAGAGAAGTAGAATTGTTGACGAAAATGGGCTGGTGGTCAAAAGCAAACACTTTGGCAAGCGAATTTGCCGTGAAGTTTCCTGACTCTGATAAAAACGTGCTGATTAGTGCATGCAGGGTTAAGGCCTTAAGAAACCTGAGCTTTCTGGCCATAGAAGACGAAGAATTCGATGTGGCCATTGGTTATCTCAAAGCAGCACTGGAGATTGATCCTAAAGACAAAAAATCCCAGAATCTGTTGAAAATAGCTGAATCTAAATAGGACACCAGAAGAAGCTTCTGACTTCAACCGTCAGAAGCTTCTTTTTTTTTACCAGATTACATGCGCTCATAAATAGCGCTGAGCTCATCGGCGTGACTTGTCCGCGAGCCGTAGCAACGCTTGTTGGCATCCGCTCTTACTGGAAGTTTACAGTCAAATCCTTTTCCGAGGAATCTTTCTTAGCGACTTCGAAGCAAAACATTTGTGCTTACATTTGCCCTGGATTGCGGCTTATCTTCATTGAAAAAGTCACGAACTTAGGGTATTTTAAACCTGTAGACAAGCTCAAATGACCTGATGTAACTTGCCGGGCATCATAAACAAGATTATTAGAGGAATCGAACAATGATTACCACCAGCACAACAGGATTTCTGCGTCGTTCGTCGCTTCGTGCAAAAATTATCGGCAAAATCATGTTTGCGCTAAGCGCGATGCTCCTGTTCAATCCCAGTCTGCCGGCAATTCATGGGCAAGAAACTACCGGACTGCAAACGCCGACTGAATCTTACGAAGTTCGTTTTGCGCTAGCTGAAAAACTTATGAAAAAAGGCGTAGCTCTTGGCCGCGAAAAAAAGCACAATGAATCTGTAAAGGCGCTGCGCGAGGCAATCGAACTGATCCCTGACAACGCCACACTATGGTACAACCTCGGATTATCTCTTTATCATAGCGGCAAGCATGCTGAAGCACTTGAGGCATGGGATAAAACCGTAAACATCAGACCAGATTACAGGGATGTCTGGCACATGATCGGCCTGGTGCGCTCAAAAAACGGCAAGTCAACCGAAGCCATTGCCGCTTTTACCAGAGGTGTAGAAACAAATCCTGATGACAGCGATTCAAGAGCATCTCTCATTCGCGAGTGCCTTAATGTCGCAAAAACCAACATGGAACATCTAAAAAAAACCGATCCGGCCATGGCAAAGAAACTAACACAAGAATTTCCCGGCGACTTTGCGGCTCCTGGAGCAGGAGCAACCAACGCGGGCGAGCATCCCCTCGGCAACACCGAGATTCCCGGCACCGGCAAAAATTTCAACGAGCTGCTCGAAATCTTTAAAAAAATACCATTTCAGAGAAACACCGAAAAATAGCAACATGAGGGTAAATTACCTGCTATAAAAAGTTGAGTCAGAGCGTTTTACACGATCCATGCCTCATAGAAGTCTCATTTTAACAAAGCCTTTGATATGAAAGATTTAATATGCGATTATGAAGAATCCGGTATTGAAAAGACTGACGGTTAAAATGAAATTCTTGTTTGAGCATTATAATTTTTGAATTCAGGGAAGATTAACGACATGAAAAACTGCGCGATCTTTTTTCTTATCCTTGGGGTAGTCATTTTAGGGCTTGCCAGCCCTTGTCAAGCGGCGAATGTGTTAGCAACCACTTTTGTGTCGGTTGATCCGGATACATTTCCAGATATTTCATTCCGCCTGAGACTGGTGTCGCCACAGCCGATTCCCCAGGAAAGCATTCATTTTGAAGTTATGGAAGACGAAAACAATGTCGCTTCCCTCGGAGTAACCGCAGAAAACCCTCGCTTACGCTATATTTTGGCTTTGGATTGTTCTTCAGATACTGGCACGGAATTGTCTATGCTGGCACGTTCTGCTGGAATTTTCATCGCCTCCATGACCGCCGATGCTGAGATCGGAATCATTTCATTCGCCGATGCTGTTTCGCTGGATCATGAATTTTCCAGCAATCAATCGAGCCTGATAAATGCTGTGAATTCAATAGAGGCGGGCGGGACCAGTGCTTTATATGACGCAATTTATAAAAGTTGCGAGACATTCGGACCTCCAGCTGACCAAAGCGAAATTCGAACATTGATCATTTTGACAACCGGGGCAGACGGTAAGTCAGAAAAAACTGTCGAGCAAGCGATTGAAATGGCGCAAAAGTCGGCTGTAAGAATCATCATGGTAGCATTCGGGAATTCTATTGACACCCCGACAATGAAGAACATCGTAAAGGAAACAAAGGGTGGCTTTTTGAACGTTCCCACTCCGAAAGAGTTGCCGGAAATCTGCAAAAAGATAAATAGGAAAATCCAATCTGAACAATATTTCAAGTTCAATTTTCGGACACCCAATTCCAATCGTGACGGTACGATACGACAACTCAAATTGATGTGCTCCTTTGAAAAGGATGCAGGCCAGGGAACTACCCAATACGCTGCCCCCTCAGAGTCTTCACCCAGTTCGGAAAATGACCCGATCCCTTCGGATGTTGCGCAAGACGAAAACCAGGAAACTGCCAGAGAAGGGAATACCGGTGCCGGCACCGTTCCAAATTTCAACCCGCCAACACCTAAAGTGAATGTTCACGAATTGAAGAATAAACTAAACAATCTGAACATAAATGACTCTGAAGATCTCATGGATGAGTAACACTCCGACCTTTGCGGCTCAGGCAGCCAAAGCAGAACTCCACTGTCACACCGATGCCTTGCTCGATGCGACCATGCTGCGTGAACTGGGACCGGCCGCGTTGCGGGCCGAGCTTTCGCCAGATGAGTTGGAAGGAATGTGTCCCGCTACCTCCTGGGACCATTGGATCACCAACTATGGAACCCGTGTCGATGCGGTGATGACCCGCCAGCTCTTCCTCGCTACGCTCGACCGCCACATACGTCGACTGCGAACCCAAAACGTCGTTTACACAGATCTCTTCGTCAGCGGCTGGCTCTTGCTCAGAGAACCGGAGGAGAAATCCATTGCTGTTTTCCGCGCCGCCCGGGAGACGATCGAAGCGGCAGGTGAGGGAAAGATCCGTGTTGGGTTGATGGTCGGCCTGGGACGGGGGCCCCGGGAACGGGCGGAGAAACAATTTGCACGGGTCATGGCCTTGCGACGGGAAGGGCTGATCTGCGGGGTGGCGATCGCAGCAGACGAAAGTGCCTGCACCATTGAATCTATCCACGACCTGTTGGACAAGGCAAGGGAAACCCGGATGGGCATAGAGATCCACGCCGGGGAACAGTTGGGCCCAGAGTGCGTCCGAGAGGCCATCGAATGGGGCCGCCCCGACAGACTGGGGCACGGGTTGGCAGCATTCACGGACGAAACTCTGGTCGAAGAGATCATCCGTCTCGGCATTCATGTCGAGTTCTGTCCCACTTCCAACGCCATCCTCACTCCCTACAAAGATCTACGGAACCATCCGTTGGTTCGGGCCAGGGAGCTGGGCCTATCATACAGCATCAACACTGACGACCCCGCTCCCTTCACCTGTTCTATGAACTCGGAGTTCGCGCGTCTGGAATGGGAGTTGGGTTTCGGCCCTGCCGACTTCGACCGCATCCTCCGCCAATCCTTGGCGGCAGGCTTCGCTGGCCGGTAATGCGCGGTGACATTCGTCACAAAAGCCTCCATTGAGGCAGCCAAATAAATCAATCCATCTTTTCCCTGAACAGTAACACTGGCGTTAAGTGCCGCCGAGTGGTCATTGCCACAAGGTCTGGACTTTCCGCAGATCAACTTCCGTAATAGTTGTTCATTTTTTTTCTACATGCTAATCTTAGTAGAATTTGCTTTAATTCTCGGAGGGATCATGGACAAAGAAAAACTAAAGGGGATCAATGAGGCGGCAAAAAAAGTTCAGGGACAACTGAACAAAGCTAAGGATTCTCTCGCAAAGGTTGATTGGAAGAAGAAATCAATTTTTACCATTCAGGTTGTTTTACTTCTTTTAGTTCTTCTTCTTCACGTTTATTCTACTTTTGACAACTTCAGATTGGGAACAAATGTTCGCTTCATTTGCCTCGCTTCAACCTTGATTGCAGGAATTTCAGCGTTTTTCCTCTTCAAGTTTGTCGGTATTGATTCCGCCGCCATATTCGCCTTTTCCCTCTTTGTTTTGCCAATCGCCGTTTCAGGAATATTTTACGGTGGTCAGCATGTTAAAGGAGGTTTCAGCCTTGCCGGCTTTTCATCCAATTTTTGGGTAAACCTTTCCTGCCTCGGATCCATCGGCATAGTCGTTTTTTGGCTGGTTATAAAGCCTTTGAATCCTTTCCTGAAGGCTGTTTTTGTCATTCCTTTTTTATATTTAGGTATGGGATTTCTGGTTGGAATTTCAAAAGGACTCCCTTTGGAAATGACAATAATGGGTCCGGGATTTTTCCTGGGAATGCCTCTTCCAGCCCAGCCCGGTTACCTGTATTTGAATATTGTCTGCCCGCTCATATTTGCGGGAACTCTTCTCATGGGCTTGATTTCACTGGTTAATCAGGAATTCAAAACCTTCATCTGCCAGGCATCGGTGGGAATCCTTTTTCTCACGGTTCTCGCCATGGGCTTTTCAACGATGAACCGAAATCTCATCCCGAATATAAGCATGGCTGTCAAGGCAAGAACTCCTGGAACAGGCTACGCCAAGGTTACCTATTATTCGGATTGGGACGAATCGGGCGGAAAAAAAGAACATGAAGCAGAGGTTTTTACAAAAGGTTTTGACCCGGGCAGCAAGTTCAGAGAAGGCTCCAAGTCTGATTATCTCATCAGCATGGGAATTCAGCCACCTCTTGGTCCTAATCAAAAAACGCTTCTGCGCCTTATGATCAAAGATCGTGATTATAAAAGCGACGTTATGAATCTCCTGGCGAAGGATCTGGTTTTGCGTGAAGACGGAAATGAGCAGGATTTCACCTTGACCAGCAAAATTGGCCAAACAACCCTCATTCAAACGGACAAGGTTGTAATGTGCATGGATGGTAATCTTTCCTATTGGTGGCGTTGGCACGATCATGCCCCGAAAAAGGCCATCAAAGCTTTTATTCAGCAGGTCAATTCCTGTTATGACATCCTGATGCTGCAATATGGCTATAGAGGTTCGGAAGATATATCCAACGGTTTCGTCAGCGATGGCAACGCCCTGGTGCAAATTCTTGACTCGATAGACTGGCACTCGGGAGGGCACCCACTTGACGGTCTGATGTCTGCATACGATCAGCTTGAAGATTTAGCCAATGGAAATGGAATCATTGTAATGTTCGCGGGTGACGCCGAAATTGAGGGAGACAAATTCACTGTCACTGATGTGATGGATCGCATAGCTTCCAGAAATATTCAGCTCTTCATTCTTGGGTTGAACTGCAATGTTGAAGTAGCCAAGGTGTATCGGGAAATGGCCGCCAAGGGAAATGGCGCCTATCTGCATGCCCCATCCGAGCAGGATTTCATAAAGAAATCAGCGCAATTATTTGACAATTTCTCATGCCTTTATGAAATCGAATATGAGAAAAAGCTCGGAAACACCGTTATGAGCCAGGGAAAGACAACCTACACCGGAACCAAAGGTTCCGGAACATCCGGGAGTTCATCGTCCTACTCCGGAAGCAGTTCTTCTTCTTCAAGCAGCGACTCTTCCTCATCAAATTCAAATGGGTCTTCTTCGGAAAGCAGCTCAAAAAAAAAAACTCCGGACCTTGAAATAAGGCTCGCTAAACCAGTTTCAGGAATAGATCTTACCGGGAGCTTCCCGATTCGCGCCTATGTAAAGGGAAAGACGAAAACCGTTGAATTCCTAATTGACGATATTCCCGTAAAATCCTTTTCTGAGCGCAAAGACGAGACTTACGAATACCAGGAAGAAAACTTTGATGATTACAAATCAGGCAGTCATGTCGTTCTTGTTCGAGCCACAGATCAGGATGACAATACGTTTGAAGCAAAATCCAACGTAGTCTTCAAAAGAGAAACCCCGGAAATATCCATTTCTTCCCCTTCCCGCGAGTCAACCAACTGGAAGAGTTTTCCTTTCGAAGCAACCGTTTCCGGGAAGTCCTATGAAAAAGTCGGGTTTTCTCTTGATGGAAAGGAAACGATGACCTTTAAACCCGAAGCAGGACCAAAGTTCACAGTTCCTTCGTTGATGAAGGATTGCCCGGCCGGAAATCATTCTTTCAAAGTAAGCGTTTATCTGAAAGATGGGAAAAAGATCGAGGATTCGGTTTCATATAAAACGATTGTTCCGAAACCAACCGTGAAAATTATGTCTCCTAAAGAAGGGCAACAGGTTTTTGGCAATGTTCCCATTCAGATTCAAGCAGAAAGTGGCTGGATGGAAACAAAACTGAACTCCGTAAAAATCATTGCCGGAGAAAAAGAACTTGCGGGAGAGAAAGCGCCTACCGGAGCGTGCAGTGCCGAGCTTTCTGCTGAATGGCAGACCAAAAACGTGGAACCGGGAAAGATAACTTTGAAAGTCATTGTTGAAAATGAAATAGGGGAAACCGCCACGACTCAGATTGTCGTAGAAGTAATCAAGCCCGAATTTTTTGTCTCTTTCGCCAACATTGCCCAAGGGCAGGTTCTGAGGAAAGATACAACCGTCACCCTTGAACTGGTCAACTCTTTTCCGGGAACAACGATTGAGAATACCCAGATTTGGCTCGATCAGGTTCCACTAACAACCCTGACCGCAGATCCATGGCAATTTCCTTTGAATGTTCTGAAAATGAAAAATGGCGAACATGAGTTGAAGGCCACTGCAGTTCGGTCTGACAAGCAGACTTTTGATGCTTCTGTCCGTTTTGTGGCAAATCCTCCCAAGCAGATATCCCTTTATTTCTCCGTAAGAGATAGCATCGGGAAAACCCTTCCGCTGAAAGCTCTCCAAGAATTGAATTTTGACGTTCAGGAAGACAGCCAAAAAGTGACCCAGTTCAACCTCGAATCGGCAGAGAACCTTCCTGTAAACTTCGGAATCATTATCGATGTTTCCGGAAGCATGTCGCAGGAATACCGCCTTGAAAAGGCCAAAGAAGCCGCCATCGCTTTCGTCGACAACATGAAAGAAAATGACAAGGCTTTTCTGATGAGGTTTTCCGATCAACCTGAACTTCTACTGGAACTTACCAATGATAAACGAAAGCTTCAGCAGGAAATCGAGTATTTCACCCCCAAGCGTGGAACCGCTCTTTACGACGCCATTTTCACCGGGGTTGACCAGATTCTGAATGCGAAAGACCGCCCCGCCATTGTTCTTCTCACCGACGGAATTGATGAAAATGCTGAACAGACAGGTCCCGGAAGCACCCATTCACTGAAAGAAGCTATTGAATATGCAAGACGAAGCGAAGTTCAAATCTATACGATTGGTCTTGGTCGTGGACTGAAAATGAAAGATTCCATGGGAGAACAGGTCCTCACAGGCTTTGCGAAATTAACCGGAGGAGAGTATTTCTTCGCCCCTTCAGGCGCAGAATTGGCTCAGATCTTTCGAAAAATCATTTCCGAAGTGGCCAACCAGGCAAAACTAACCTTCGTCCCCCCTTCCGGCGGAAACGACGGAGCCATCCACAAAATCACCCTTCAGATTCCAGGAAAAGCCGAATTAAAAGTGCTCTACAAGCCGACCTACACGGCAAAATAAACTCCTTCTCTGCAAAAATGGTCGACTACCGTCCGCGGCCGGGTAAGTCTGAATTACCTACAGGTTCGGTTGCAGGATAGGTACCGCCAGTTTCTCCTGTTGAGTTCTCAATTTTCTCATTGATCGAGTTGAAGATTTCAGCGATCTGTGGTCCCATTAGTGTCAATATAGCAACAATCACAACAGCAACCAGAACTAGTATCAATGCGTATTCTACCAGACCCTGCCCTCGCCTGTTTTTGAAGTTTTTCATAAATGTTTCCTTTTAAAAGTTAGGTCGCCACTAACAAATTAGCTCTGTCTAACAAAATTAGCCTCGCCTAACTCTATGGTGTATCCAAACAAAGTTGATGTCAACAGTTATTTATTCTAGAAAGGGAAAGCAGGAGAATTTGTCTTCGCCAGATGAGTTGGAAGTGATGTATCCCCACTTCTTACTGTAACTCCCCCAAGACCCATAAGATGGCTCCTATGTTTATGAAATGACACAGGTAGACGATATTCATGGTGGTCGGGTCCTTGTATTTCAATCCGATCAGGATACCGGCATTTACCCCGATCCCCTGTATCGCAAACAATCCATACAGAAGATGGTATAATTGGCCCTCAGTCATTGGTTTACCTGCCTGACCTGAATACGAATTTCCTTTTTACACTTCGAGAATACTCCCCCTCAGATTTTCGAGCCAAGGGAGATTTACATCACTACATACGCTCATAGATAAAGTCTGGCATAAACGTCATCAACCAGGCGATCAGACGCCAACGGCGCGTGATATAGGCGCGGCGCTTTTTCCGGTTGATTGCAGTCATAATCTGTTCAGCAGCTTTCTGCACGCTCGCGACCCAGAACAGACCTTCACCTTGCGCCATGGGTGTATCGACAAACCCTGGTAAAATATCTGTTACATAGATCGGCAACCCGGTTTTTACTGCTTTTACGCGCAAGCCTTCAAGATAATTAGAAACAAATGCCTTTGAGGCGTTGTAAGCCGGTGCCTCTCTACTGCCGCGCAAGGCGCCAACTGAAGAAATGCCGACAAGATGACCATGACCCTGTCCGATAAACAATTTCATGGCAGCTGAGGCAATTGCGGCAAAACCTGTAACATTGGTGGCTATGGTTCTGGCTTCCGGCTCCCAGGCCAGCTCAGAATTGATTGTGCCGGTACCGGAGCTTATCACGACCAGATCGACACTACCCATTTCTGCAACCAGACTGGCAAAGGTATCTCTTGCCGTCTCTGCTTCGCAAACGTCCATGCAGCGCCAGAAAATAGCATCACTGTGCTGCTGCCTGATTTCTTCGAGCAGCTCTTTACGTCGACCGGTTATACCGACCTGATAGCCAGCAGCAACAAGCAACTCTGCCAAACCCCGCCCGATTCCAGATGTGGCACCCACAACAATAGCACTTTTCACCTTATTATCTGCCATAGCGTTCTCCTTCGTGCAGCTTAACAGATTAAGTTACTGCGTCTTTGAACTGCAAAATGATCCTGATAAAAAATTCACGGAAGGCTCCATAAACTTGCTGGTTAAGCATTTTGAAGCCGATTATCTCGACCGGAGCCAGATCGTCGGTCAAAATGAACTGTGATTTTTCTGTTTCTTTCAAATCTGGCAAAACCTGTACAGCAAGAGAATACAAAGGGTGATCAGGTGACAGTTTTTTTAGATTCTCCGAAAAAACTTCCTGCATTTTCAGATTCTTTGAGGCAAAAATGATTCTGTTATATTGACGAGGATGTGAGCAAACCAGAACCTTAGGGAAAACGCTCGCGACAGTTCCCGTCAAATACGTGAAAATATCAGGTTGGAACTGCGAACGCATATTAATGTTTATAGCCAGAACCCCGTCGTCATCAAGGTTCTTGGCCAACTCTAAAAAAAATTCACGGGTCGCCATGTGGAACGGATACGTCACATCCTGAAAAGCATCGAGAAAAACAATTCGATATTTTTTCTCTGTTTTTGTTAAAAAGACCCGGCCGTCTTCAGTAAAAATCTGTGCATCTTCGTCATGCAAGGCAAAATATTTTTTACCCAGGTTGATGATTTCCGGGTCGATTTCAACCCCGTCGAGCTGACTATTCGGGAAAAAAAATCGTGAAAACTTCGCAAATGTGCCGGTGGCAAACCCCAACACCAGAATCGGCAGTTTTTCGTCGCTGGGTGCGGGTTTGAGAAAGAAATGAGACAAAAGAGCCAGATCGTAATAAAGCTCAGTCAAATCCATTTTGGGCGAATACATCGATTGAACACCGAGAAGGACATGGGTTGAAAGCTTTGTCACATCGTCTTTCTGCTGAACCAGCAGATAGTTATAGACCGATTCAGTTTCAAGCAGCGGCTTTTCCCAGAATGCAAAAGACGGCGAGCAGGGCGAGACCGCCAAGCCCAGAATCAGCAGCAAAACTACGGTCGTCTTTTTTTCCGCGACCCTGCTGCGGAAGGCGTTGATAACAGCAAGAGCGCATAGAACGCCGGAAAACAGAAAGAACGTTTTGTTGGTTCCCAATAAGGGAATGGTTAAAAAAGTCGGAAGAAAAGTTCCAAAGATACTGCCAAGGGTCGACAAACCGTAGATTTCGCCGGCTATTCGACCATTGTTCTCAAGGTCTTTCGTGCCGGCTTTGATCATACATGGCGATGTTGCGCCCAACACAACGCATGGAAAGGCAAACAGGAGAACGCAGGACAGTAGACTGCCGACCAATACAAGATTGTCGGGAAAAAAAGCAATGGCACCGGCGGCGACTAAAGCGATGAGGTGCTTGCCGACAATCGGAATAAGGGCGATCCAGATGGCTGCCCACAGAATCAGCTGATACAGCTTGCGCTCAGGGTCATTGCGATCTGCCAGGCGGCCGCCAAGAAAGTTGCCAAGACTCATCGCCACCAGAATTACGCCGATAATGATGGTCCAGGTGATCATGGAAGAGCCAAAATACGGGGCCAGAAAACGGCTGGAGGAGATTTCCACGCCCATGATCGAGGCGCCGCAAAAAAAAGTTGTTATATAAAGAAAAGTGTTTCTCTTCATGTTCTGAGTGGTAAAATAAAGCGGTCTCCATAGATTCGTATTTTTCCAGATTACGCTTTTTGAAAAGTTTTTCCAATGATAAAAAATTGCGCGGACCTTCATAATGTTTCAAGGGGTTTCTTCAGGCTGGGAATAGTGCTATTGCTTTCTGCAACTGCCATCTTAGCCTTCCTGGGTTGGCGCAGCCTGTGCACCGCGCGTTGGGGAATGTCGGAATGTTTGCAGTGGCAGGGAATGAGCCTGTCTGATCGCTTTATTATTCAGGATCAGAAAAACAAAGAGCTCACTGCCATGATAGATGAGTTTGCACAAAAGATTGCAGCGGGCAGCGTCTCACCCCAGCGTGGGTTTGCGGTATTGCGAGCTTTCTATAAAGGGCCGGTAGTCCTGGCATTGCTGCACTCAAGCATCGTCAATCATATCTATTCGTTAGAATTCTCTGAGAATACAGATCTGCAGAGTATCGAGAAGACTTCTCTGCAGTTTTTTCTGGGAGTGAAATCCGGGAAAATACCGGCAGCAGACGAGGAAATCGTGCAAGAAATGTTGATGGAAGAAAAAGTCTGCGAAACAACAACTTCCATTGGCTTTATTGTTCCTGAGCAAATCAAAACCTTCAAAAAAAAAATCGGCCTGAAAGACTTATTTGATTGCCTGGCAAAAATGAATCAGGCCAACAATGCTGCCGGGCTGGTCGCCGGAATAATCGACGGAGAAGCCACACTGGACCCCATTGTGGAACTGCGAACAGTTCTTCAAAAACTTTAACCCTGTTGCCATGGTATTATTTCTTAAGACAGAAGTGTTTCCGGAGGCTTTATGAAATATCAACTGCTCGGCACAGTCATCCTTTTTTGTTTGTTTGCCCATTCTGTTACAGCGACGAACCCACTTACATCGGCTGATCAGCCGCTGCAGCTAAACAGAAGCAGCAGCGAATCGACAGAAGGCACTTCCGGGCAAAGCAGCGAAAATGAGTCAGAGAAAAAGTCATCGAGCAAGTCACCATTTCGATTTCTTGCAAATGTAAAAGACAAGGTCGTTAATGGCTTCAAGAAGGTATGCGAAGTGTTTCCCAAGGTTTCGCGAGTGCAAGCGTTTTTCAAACAGAAAACCATGAGTGACAAAAACCGCAAGAAGCTTGAAGAAATTGCAAAAAAGAACAAAGACCGAGGCTGGCCGCTTGATGGCGACATCGCAAACGTGGTGAATGCCCACTATACAAACACCTACGCCGAGCTCAAAAAAGCCCTCGAAAGTGACTGCAATTTTTTTGAATGTGACATCAGACTTGAAGGGCCTTTGCGCGAGTATGTTCCGTTCATAGATGGCGAAGCACGCGCAGTTACCGCGCACGATTCGTTTCAGACCAATGGTATGCTGTTCGACGACTGGGTCAGGATTGTCGCGCAATCAGGACGTGGCATAAAAGTCGATCTAAAAAGCAACGCTGCTCTGGATAGCGTGTTGGCCACGCTCAAAAAATACAAGATTGACGAGCGCAGGCTGATTCTGAACATCAACGTCAGCCAACCCGGCAATGGCCCGAAGGCAGGCGAAGACAAGCGTATCGCCAGTATCCGCAAGGCATTTCCCAATTGCCGCATCAAGCTTTCTCCTGGCGGCGATAATACCAAAGACGGGAAATATACCAGTGAAACCGCAGACCGACTTATTGAGTATGCAAAAGCGGCGGGCAAGCCAATCATGTATGCACTCAGAGCCGAATGCGTCACCCCGGAAACAGTCAAAAAGCTCGAACCCTACGGCAAGGTGTCGATCTGGAACAGCACCTCGACCTTTGATCCCAAGGACGTCGCCAAAGAAGTCGAGCGTTTCAGAAGCTGGGGTGTCTCAGGCATGATCGACCTGATGAGCACTCACAAAAAATAACTGCCCTGCGAAGGCTATAAAATTTCCCTGACAAAGACGAATCCAAATCGCAGTCTATCCACTCGAATCAGGTGAGATGATTTTAGCTGGAACTTTGTTATCTCCATTCTGGTCTAATATACAAAACCATGGAGGTAAACTGTGCTTAAGAAAAAATTGCAGGCTTTCTTGCGCGAATGGGGAATTCCTTTTCTGATCGTTATTTCTATCATGACGCCGCTACGATCTGCCGTGGCCGATTACAACTACATTCCATCGGGCTCGATGAAGCCTACTTTGCTGGTAGGCGATAATGTGTTTGTAAACAAGCTTGCCTATGATCTGAAGGTTCCGTTCACGACCAGGCATATTGCACAATGGGGAAATCCCGACCGTGGTGAAGTAGTTGTCTTCTATGGGCCCAAAGATAGAGTTCGCATGGTTAAAAGAGTTGTCGGGCTTCCCGGCGATAAAATCGAAATGAAAAATAATTGCCTGACAATTAATGGCAAGCCTGTCGCTTACGCTCCATCTATCCCCGTTACTGGTCTCACTCCGGCGGAGCGAAAGCTTTGTGATTTCAGCAGCGAAAAGTTGGGCAACAATTCTCATGCAATCATGAAAATGCCATTTACTAATTCTTTAAGAGATTTCGATGCGATTGAGGTTCCTGCAGGCAAGTATTTTATGCTTGGCGACTGCAGAGACAACAGCAAAGATTCGCGCTTCTGGGGATTTGTCGAGCGATCTGATGTTATCGGGCGAGTAGAGATGGTATTGTGGTCAAAGCCTGCCTGGAAACTGGCAGCTCCCATAATTGAACGTTTTTTTCACAGGGTTATCTAATTCTATTATTTAGACAGTATCTGCTCAAAATTGCAGTATAACAACCTTAGAGGCTGCAAGCAGTAAAACGCGGCAGATGTGGATCCACTGCCCTCAGCAGATCCACATGGTGCCAAAGTTTGCAAACGTCAAAGACCTTGTCGAAAAAGAAGAACCATAGTCAATTGCGCCGGCAATGCGTTAACGGACGCCGATTCCTTTAAAAACTGCTTCGGCTTTTTCTCTTAAGGTTGCAGGCGCAGCTGTTTTGCCTTCTTCTTTTGGTTCAATTGCCTTATTTTCAAGATCGTGCTGAATCATGTCGGCAAACATTTCATCGCCAACAAATGAGTTGGTTACAAACACCGATTTTCTGGCATCTATGCCGATTTCGATAAGCGAGAAATCAAATGTTTCACGCTGAGGCATCATTTTACATTCATCTTTTTGGATTCTGAGCACGGTAAGAAACTGTTCGTTGCCATTCTTCTGAACATCAAATCTGAATGAATTCTTTTGTGTTCCGCCACATTGAGCAACAGTGATTCTGATGCTGCCAGCGTCAGCGTTCAATTCTAAACCAAGCAGCGGCTCGGCAATAGCAGCATCAAGGGGCGCAGCAAAAGAAAAAATTGCCATGCCGATAAAAAGAACAAAAAACACCAATGTAAAATTACCAGTCCTCATATGTATCTCCTGAAATATTAGAAATCAGTCTTTTGATCGGATACTAGAAATTCCTTGATTCCTGCCAGCATTCCTCTGGCCAAAAGATCCTGCCCCTCGAAACTCTGTATAAAAGCAGCTTCGCTCGCATTGTTCAGATACACCATTTCCACGACAATAGCGGGAACTTTTGAAAAGATAGAACCAGTCAGTGCTCCCTGCTTTGAACCGACGTAAGTCATAGAATCAGTTTTTACCGGGTTCAATTTCAAATAAGGGCCAATGACTTTGGCAAGCCCAATCTGCATGCATTGTGCTGCTAAGGAACTTTGAGAAATAACTTCTTCAGACGGGCCGGTAACTCCCTGGGTAGTTCCTTGTTTGTCCGGATAATAAACAGTACAACCAGCACCATTGGCGGAATCACAGTGCAACCGGACCATAATGGCAGCCTTGGCTTCATTAGCGCACTCTGCCCTTTGGCGGTTTGTTACCATGGTATCAACCGCAGGCTTTGTTTTAATTGAGCGCAGCGAAGGCTCCTCATCAATCATTTTTTCCAGTCTCAGAGCAACTTCCCAGCATATCTGCAACTCAGTAACGCCATGATGAGCGCACCCACCGCTTGTCTCTGAAGGGTGTCCCGGATCAATAGCTATAACAATCTGATTTTGCCCGGTTTTTTCCATTTGGTAACTAGAATCGCTCTGCCCTGGAAGCTCTTCTGCCAGCAAATTGCCATGAGCAAGCAACGCTAAAAAAAAGAATCCGATTACCAGAACATAACTAACTTTTCCATGGTTTTCGGTCTGCTTCATTATTCACCTCTAATTGCTTATTGATATCATATTTTCTGCTCCCCAGCTGAAAAAAATTCGCCAAGCTTCAGACTTGTGACAATAGCAATGAAACTTTCGGAAATCTACGGTAAAATGAGTATGTGCTGATTGCAAATTAGAACTTGATACTCAAGGAAATTACATGCGACATAATACTATTGGCGGATTCGTGAAACTGTGGCTGCTGTGCGTGTTGATGCTGGCAGCTGGAACTGCTACAGCGGCTAATTGCAATCTGGTAGTGAGTGTTCCGGCGACGACGCCTGATAACGCGCAAATTTGCATAACAGGCAATCACGACCTGTTAGGGAACTGGGACGGAAAAGGCGCGTCACTCAAAGAAATAGGCCCTAACCTGTTTTTATTTTCGGCGGATCTGCCTATTGGCAGCGAATTTGAATACAAATTTACCCGTGGTAACTTTAACAGCGTCGAAAAAACGGCGCAGGGTCTCGAGATCCCTAACCGCAAAATCCGCATCAGCGCTGGAGCATCTCTAAATGAGCGTCTTAATGTCGAAGCATGGTCTGACCAGATTACCAGTCCAGCAACAAAACCGGTTATCACCGGTAATTATCAAATTATCAAGGCAGTCAAATCACAGTTTCTTAAGCCTGAGCGCGATGTGATTGTCTGGTTGCCGGCTTCCTATGCAAAAAGCAACCGGAAACGTTATCCAGTTATCTACATGCATGATGGCCGCAATCTTTTTGATGCAACCACTGCTTTTGGCGGCTCAGAATGGGGCGTCGATGAGGTTATGACCGAAGGTATCGGTAGCGGCGAGTTCCGCGAGGGCATTATTGTCGGAATCGACAACACCTCTGATCGTATGAGCGAATACACGCCCTTTCCGGATCCAAAGCACAGCGGCGGTGATGGCGACAACTACGTCAGGTTCATTGTCGAAGAGCTTAAACCGCTGATCGACAAAAAGTTCCGCACACTGCCGGATACCGACAGTACTTTTATCGGGGGCTCTTCGCTGGGCGGCCTGATATCACTTTATGCCGGCATCTCGCACCCACAAACTTTTGGTGGTGTCATTGCCATGTCACCCTCGATCTGGTGGGCTGATGGCAAGATTATTGACTGGCTTATTTCCAACAATATTGCCGATTACAAGGGGCGCATCTGGGTCGACATGGGCACCCGCGAAGGCGAAGAAGCAATTGCTTTTACCCAAAAACTCGCAAAAGAAATTGCCAGCCAGGCACCCGCATTTAAGAGTATGCGCTACCGCGAATTCAGCGGCGGCACGCATTCAGAACAATCATGGCGGCAGCGCCTGCACCTTCCATTACGCTTTATTCTCAGCCCGGAAAGAAAGTAACTCTACTCGGCGAGCAAATCACTTTTTTTGATTCTGGCGACAGTTTCGTTGTGAATACGGCGCGCCAGCTTGGCATCACTGCTGTTGTAAGTGCCGGAAATCATGATAATGCTGCTGCCGACGACGGCATAAGACTGATAAGAAGTCTGCGCAAAAGTCGGATACTGTGACTCAACACACTGTATCGAGTTGGTTATCAACAGCATTTCGCCATCATCTGCCGCAATACGATTGATAGATCTGGCCAGCAGCGTCATTCCTCCAATCGAGGAACCGCCTGACTTCGCATCTGTTTCTGCCTGCTGCAATGCCAGCGAGGGGTGCGCCAGTTGCAATCTCTGATCGAAAGAGTCTTTAAAGGCTGCCTTGTAATGCATCAGACTCAAAGAAACCCTTGTATATTCGTTATCACCATATTCAGTGCCATCTTCGCCGGTTTCAAAAGCCATGCTGGCATCGCTACTGCTATGACCTTTGTAAGGAATTAAGCCGCTCTGCTCGATCATCACCATCATTTCATTGGCCGGCGCGGCAACCGTTTGCACGCTGAGAGCATCGGCTGGTAGATACGAGATATCCTCGGCCATACCTACGACACAGACACTTAGCAGAACAAACAGACAAAGGCAGAGTTGTTTAGATCTCATGAAGCCCTCCACGATTATTGCAATTACTGATTTCTACGACAAATCATTGTCGCGGTTACATGCCCCAGGTGCTGCGATTGATTTCTGACAGGTCAATACCGCCAACCTCTTGTGTCTGCTTTTTAAAGTCGTCGAGCTGCTTGACGATCTGCTGACCAGAGTTGAACAGCTCAGCCTTGGCATTGAACATCTGCTTGATCGCATCGGTCTTCATGCCTGACGTAAACAGGCCACCAGTGCCACCAATATTTTTGAGCTTGTTCCAGTCCATTTCACCCTTGGTTTTCATGCCGGCCAGTGTCTCTCTAACCTTCTTCGCCTTTTCCTTTTTCGAATCCGACATACCACCAAGCCAGTTGCGGTCGAAAAGCGCATCTGCGCTCAGTCCCAGAATATCCTTATCAAGGCCATCGAGCGATTTTTTCACGTCTTTCAGGCCATTCATCAACTCGTTTTTAACCTTCGTAATTTCGCCCACTGTCATATTGGAAATGTCGGCGCCGGCGGCCGACCACTCGCTGGTAAACTGCTGCGTAAGTTGCTTTGCGTCATCTTTAATGCCGCCCATTACGCTGCCCTGTGTCGCAAAAAACTTGTTTACATCGCCAACGTCACGCCAGAAAGCGTCGAGTTCTTCTGAACTGTCTTCTTTCATGACAATCAGCTTTTCCTGGGCATACTCGGGGCCTTGCTCTTCTGCAATACCATCAAGTGCCGCTTTCATTTTGAGAGAAACCACGAGACGGCCGACCTCTGGAGTTGTGCTGACGGCAAAGTTCTCAACATTTTTGCTCACCAGCCAACGTTGGCCCTCAAATCGCCTGACCAGCTCAGGCGCAACATAAAGATAGCTCAAAGCAACATCTTTTGTATCATCTTTACCGGGTTTGCGCACCTTAATCTCAATAACATCATCGCTAACCTGTTTAAAAGAGCCTTTACGTGCCTGACTCAGATCGCTCTCAAGCAGTTTGAGTACTTTGTTGGCCTCCTGTTTTACATAGTCGCGGCTGGCGACTAACGCGCGCTTGTTTGACGCATCCTTAAGCAGGTAGTAAAGCGGCACCATGATAATCCCCAAAATTACCACAGCCACCATTATCTCAACCAAGGTCGTGCCACGTTTTTTCATGTTTTCTCTCCCCCCATCTTGATCTGTCAGGGTTTTACTATCAAAAATGATTTATTACGAACTACCGGAGGCGCATTACCGGCCCGGCTAAAAGAACAGGCGATATCGGTCTGAACCATGGTTCTATCGGGCTTGTCACCTTTGAGCAGAAAGGTCCAGGTGCCCACCACTTCAAAGTCTTTATATTCTTTCTGGATTGTGATCACTTCGCTAAAGCTGATCGGGTAAAAACCGTCGGAAAGCACAAAAGGCCCAACTTCGTCGGCACCGACACCATCAGCATCAATTCGTTCATAAAAGCGCTTAAAAGGCATCGCCATGACCTCGGTCTTGATGCTCTCAAGAATACGCTCGGCCATCTGAATTTTTTCGGTTTCAATAACAGTAACGGCATCACTCGACGATATGCGCGTCAGCGGCACTAGCGCAACCATAAGGATAACCAGCGCCAGACATATTTCTACAAGTGTTACGGCTCTATTCGTCATACGATTCTTCCAGATAATTACAATTTTTCGAACTTAAAATAGGCGGTCTGCGCACTAAAGGTAACATAATAACGTGTCGGATCCCACTTTGCGATAGGTCTGATCATCGACAACAGCGAACTCCGGCAGTGATTCGACTGGTAATACACGTGCAAATCGCCCTGGCAATCCTTGCGGTTAAAGCGGTTGACCACCAGGTTACCATAAACATTCATGCGCGCGCCAATAGGATTGGTAATTCCCTTGTCGCCATACAGACAGGCATGAATATTACGATCACCATAATGATTCACAATAGAACCATTGCGGGCAACAATCGAAAAAACCGTCGCATTGCCGTTGGCATCAAATTCTTCTTTGGTAACATTGCCCTTGAGATGAACATTGGCGGCAGCAACAATAATGCCACGCCCCATTACATGCAGGTCTTCCTCAATCCAGAGACTGTCGTTAACAAAAGTTACGCCATCGCAGATAAAAGTTCGCTTGCCGTTGTAGTCGATAACACGATTTTCGATATCTTTGTTGAAATCGCGCGAAGTCGGGTAAAAATAGCTGGCCTTTTTTAAATACTGCGTCGGCGAGTAGGTGTTTGCCGGCAGGTTGCCCTTATCATTTGGATTCCAGGCAGCTTTTGCCTCATCGTCGCTCTTGTATGGCGGAAACATGCAGTAACCATAAGGTTCTTTCTTGGCTTTAGCCCAGAACCAGGGGATCGGAATATCCGCACCCAGAAAACCGATAATTGGAATAGGCGGGATATAAATCTTTACCAGCAGCAGGTTTATGTGGGTATAAACCTTTTTGAGATAGCCCTCAACCCTCATCGAAAAGGGAAACTCCATGAACAGATGACCGAACAGCAAATTGCTGGCGAATCTTGGTGGAACCGGCAACCAGTAGTTACCGATGCCTCCGGGTTCGCCACCACCGAAATACGGCCAGTCAAAGGGCTTACCAGTGGCCCAGAAGTTATAGCGCACACTATCAAGATTCGGTATAACGTTGTGCTGTTCGTCCGAATCCCCAGAGGGGTGATCACCGCTGCAGGCCGTTTTTGGATAACCGGAATCAGATTTATGAGGAGTCAGCAACGCTACTATTTCCATTCTCTTGAATACTTCTAGAGCGTCACTGCCAAACGGCCATTTATCAAACAATGTAAGTTTTATCTGCATTTCTTTGGTGCCATTAACGCGCACCAGACCCGGCAACTGCAGCTTACGCGCCAGATCTTTAATATTGAACGAAAAAATGTTCTTAAAGGCATCAAAAAACGAACTGAACGAAGGCATATTGTGAATAACCAGCGTTCCCATGCCTTCATTCCATTTGATCTGATCATCACCCTGCCAGTTATCGAAGTTCTCGATAGACTTCTCGTAAAGCAGTTTTGAGTTGGCTATAAAAAACGTATAGTCAGAAGCGATCGGCTGAATATCGGCGACGCGAAACTCGCGATGCATGACCAGCTTCTTGCGAATAACTGTTTCATCGGGGTAATTTGGGTAATACTCAACCTCGGCAACCACTTCGAAAAAGCCCTGTTTTTCGACGGTAACATCGAAGGTGACATTGCCAGCAAAGGCCTTGAGGAAATCAGGAATACAGCTCTGAATTGCAGATTCAATACGTTCATTGATCGCTTTGAAATCAATGTTAAATTGCAGCTTGTCGCCAAAAATCTTTTTGGCAATCTTTTGCGGGGTCAGACCAAACTCAGATGAAATCTTGTCAAAGATAGCATCAACTGGTTTCTGCAGAATAATACCAACCGGAATCGGGTAGCCCTGAAAGATTATGGTAATGCCCGATATATCGGGAGCCTTCAGTAACGGCTTATCAGGCAGGAACTTGATAACATCGACGTTTGGCATCTGAAACCCGCCCGCGCCCGAATTTTCACCGGTTGGGTCTTTATTTATGCCTGACACAACGTCAGCTGCGCCAATCTTGATCTTGTCATAAATTGAGCCGAGAAACCCGGTTACCTTGCGCAGCGGTATTTCGACACCGCCAACCATAAAATCTGGGTTATCGGCAAGAATAGCAAAAGCCTTTTTGATCCTGGCGGTACAGGTGACTCTAACCCGGCCGCCACGAGCATCAAACATGGCTTTAAGCGGAGCCAAAGGCGCCTCGGGATCTTCAGAAATCGTGTCATAAATGTATACAATACCCTCTTCGTAAAGAGGTTTGAACAAAACGTTATTAAAAAGATCGAGCTGAACATCAATACCATTCGCCTTGGCGTTTTCGAAACTCACCGGGTCGATATAAGCCCCAGCAACAGGCGCAGGCAGTCGAAAATACATAAACCAGCTGCGCAAGAGCTTATCTGGCTCCGAGAACAGCGTCCAGAAAGCATTATAGTCATTCATATTATCTTTTACAATCTTAAAAGTAAGATTGGCAGCAGATTCAGCGCACTCTTCAGTATGTTTTTCGTGACTCGAAAAAACCGTGCTCCAGCGACCGGACATCGTCATACGCGAGATGGCCAGACCAACCAGCACCAGCACGCCAAGAACGCCTAGAGCCATCAGATAAGCAGATCCGCTTTTCCGTCGATAGCGTTGTTGCAAAGTATTCTCCTATGATTTCGTGCTCTGATCCTTTTTAATTATACTGTATAGCAGTTTTTTTCACAATCTCAGGAGGTACACTTATGCACATGTTCTGGATACAGACTTATCAGTGCTGATCAGGAGAAAACATTTTCTGGAACTGACCATCCATGCCCTTGAGAACTTCAAGATTTTCGCGCGCCTCAGAGTCGCTTTCGCCCCGTTCTTTCAGTCCGGCAACGATTTCATCTGACCCGGCACCAGTTGTCGAAACCTGGTGACTAATATCCATGACCATGCTGAAATTACGGCCGAAGTCCTGAAAAGCGGCGACATCCTTGTATTCCGGGATGTTTTTAAGTTCCTTCATCAGCCTATCCTGCCACTTGATCCAGGATGCCCTGTCGCCCTTGGATTGTGCAATATCAGCAAGCTTTGCCAGCGCCAGACACTTCCCAACTGTGTTTAATTGAGAATCTTCAACGCTCTGCTCAAAAAAAACTTCGGCTTCAGAGATGTTTTTGAGATCCCAGGCATCCATCGCCCGCGAAAATATCGGATGCAAGTAAGCTGCCGACATCTGGCGAACTTCTTCGGGTTGAGAGGGATCATTGGCCTGATCAATCAAGTGTTGGCGATAGGCTTTTTCATAATCATATTTGATTACTTCCAGATCCTGTCTGCCGTTAGAGAGCGCCTGTGCGTAAGCGCGACTACCCAGCACCTCGCGGGCACCGGTTTTAAGATAACCCTGCCAATCTTCAGAACCAACCTGGGTATCACTTGTCGATTTCTGCTCTGTGGTGATAAAACTGACCTTGGCACCCTGTTCGCTCATACCCATGTGCCGGCCTTTGGATTCTGGCTCACGACTGCCGGCCAGACTGAACAGGATCGGCACCAGTACGATAACGCCGATGAGGTAATGCCATTTAAATTCAAACAAATGCAAAAACAGCTGCTCAGACAGAGTGTTCTCTTCTTCGGTCGGTGGCGGCGGGGGCGGCAATTCATCGTCGTCACCAACCACCGAATTGTAGGCGTAAGCAGTTTTTTCTAAAGATGGCTCAGCATGCTCTACCTTGTAGGCTTCCCAGCAGGCGGCTTCGATATCAACCGCAGCCTGTGCAAACACACTTTCGGCAGAGATCATGGCAAGTTTCCAGATATCCTCAGAACCAGGGTTAAGCTCGCCAAGTTTATTGTGGGAAAAGGCAAACAACCGATCGAGGCCTTCACGGGTCGGGTTAGCAGCGACCATATAAGCCGCCTGCACGATCAGATCGCTGTTTCCCTCATATTTGAGCATACGCAGAAGCAGTGGTTCTGCCGACGGATAGTCGAGCTGCGGCAACAGAGAAAGACCAATTCTTCGAGTATCTGCAGATGAAGCACGCAAAATCGCCGAAAGGTATTGTACGGCACCTTCTTTATCTGCTACCAGATAGACTTCAAGAGCCGCTGCCTTAATGCGGGGATCTTCGTCGGCAAGATAACGATTGAGCGAGGGCAATAGCGAATCGATATCAAGCTTGCCCAGAGTCTTAACAGCCATGGCCATGATTGAAGGATCCTGACTCTCGAGCAAAGCTAGAACGCTTTGTGCATCAATTCTGGTACCAAACTTATTGATTACCTTGAGTATGTCGAGCAAAATACCTTTTCTAATTTTGCTGTTAAGCAGTTCGAGCAGTACGTGCCGGGCAGCCAAAAATTCGCTGTTATTTCGAATATCGCTCAGACACTTGCGCTGATCCATAAGTCCAAGCTTCATAAAAGTCGCGACATCTGAGAAGCCGACGTGCGCTGACAAAACTTCTTCTGCCGGCTGAACAGGCTCAAGCAGCATGGAGATACTGCTTTTTATCTCAGCATCAGTCTCATGTTCCAGGTGTTTTTTTAGAGCCTGCACAATTGACGGATATCCGGCATACTGACTCAGCCGATCAATCGCACCAGCTCTAAGATCACGGTCAGAGCTGGCCAGATCACGCACTGCGCATCTGATAATGATCTCTGATCTACGCACATCTATCTTCTGCTTCAGTTCTGCCATATAAGATTCAAGTGGTTGATCCAGCAATCCGGCAGCCTGAACAGCCTCAACGCTCTGACGCAGAACCAACTGCATAATGTGCTTTTTATGGCCTTTTGCCAGCAACATGATGTCATAAATCTTAAGCGGAAACTCACGCGAAGGATTAAATGCTGCGACAAAACCGGCTTTAACCAGAAGCAAAGGCTGAACTTCGGCACCAAGATACTGCAGAAAGAGATTCTCCACCTGTGTAAAATCGATCAGCATAAGCTCGCGCAGAGCTCTTTGCCTGATCAACTGGTTTTTATGGAACAAAAATGCTCTGATATATTTCAGGGCTTCAATACTATCAACAGAGCGCAACAGATGTACAGCATGCAGCTGCACTCGAAATGAACGTGAAGTGAGCCCAGCTCTGACCTGTCTTTTAAAAGCATTTATGTCTCTTTGCTGCAGCAGCGACAACGCGGCGCATACTACCTCGACATCAGTTTCGAGCAGAAGCATCGGAGCACAATCAGCATCAGCTGCGACACCAAATTTGGCCAGAATAGTCAGACCAATCTCAAGCATTTGCGGGTTCTTCTCGGTAGTCATGCGTTCGCGCCAAAGCTGCAAAGCTTCTTCAGACGGCGCCTTGCGCAAAAATTGAATTAGTACAGTGGCGCGTCCTGGATCATTACTGTCAAGAAGTCCTTCGAGCGCAGCAGGAGTAAGTTCAAGCCCCTTCATTCGAGGTTTTAGTTCAGTCTTCAAGCGGTCAAGATTTTCGATCCAGGCTGCCAGCTGGCGGCAACCCTGCGAAGAATCGCGAGCTGAAATATCACGAAGTTTCGCCTGAATATATGGCGGTACTCCGGTAGTAACCAACTCTTCAAGTGCAATTTGCCGATCAGTTTCGTTTGCAGAATCGAGAGAAAGTTGAATCCACTCGTTCAGATCCAGGCGATCCGGCATGCGCACCGCCAGTTCCTGCTCACCCATCTTTACACCAACTTTTCATCGAATTAAAACGCCACCCTCAATATATCAGAGCCTGAGAAGGAATAATACTAAATGATCACTGGTCAAACCGGGGGGCCATGACTTTTTTGATCCCCGCCAGAGGTAAATCATAATTAAGCAACTGGTCTATGCCTTCTATTGCCATTACCCCAAAACTATGAGCAAACAGAACATATAGACTGTTACCAGCACATGCGATTACCGGAGCTCTTGTGTTTAGAAGCTCAATTGCGCCGTTTACGCCAGCATAGCCTGTAGCAAAGGCTGTCGTATAAAAAAGTCCACTGCTTTTTGTGTATGCGAGATCGACGATTGCCTGATGCGGGTGCAGATAATACCGATGCAGCTGCTTCTGTGCATCAATTTTTAATATAAGTCTCCCGCTGGCAACCCAGGTGTTAACACCATCGCCAGCAACAGCGTTGATTGGAGAGTCAGAAACGAAAACCTTCTGATACTCGGGTATACCACGAATTCCCTGGTATGATTGCGGCTTGAACAGCCAGATCGTGTTTTCCCGGGCAGCCTCATCGTTGCAGATAAAGTAAAGACAGTTTTCTGCGCCCTTGACCATTCTGCTGCAATTTGGCGGCAACATGGCAATCGGCTGCAGAGATACAGTATCAGATGAAGTTTTCTGCAAAAGATCTGAAACACGGAGAAGACTCAAACGCGACGTAGTGGCAAAAAGTATAACTCCGTTGTCGAGACAGACAAAATCCCAGAAAGTTTCCGGAAGCTTGAACATATAACCTTTTTCCGGGCAAAGCACTGTACCGTCAGCAAAACCCAGCCAAGCGTGCCCCGCATGATCTACAGAAAAACTGAGGCGCATATCTTTAAAGTGACGGATGAAATCAGAACTGGCTGGTGGAAGCACCCAACGCGTATTTATGCCATCAGACAATGGCAACAGAAGAGTTGTTTCCGACATGATTTCAACATTTTCTGATTGTGCAAAAAGTGGTATGACAGATAAAACCATTAATAATGTGATATACAGAAGGCGTCTCATTACTTAACTCCCATCCATTCCATAAAGGCGCGTTGGCCAACAGTTGCTTCTTCTTTGAGATCCTTAATGAAAGCAGCACTGTCGTGATTAACGCCGACTGCTGCGCTGGCCTTCTCCATAAAGCTGTTCAATGAGGCAAAAGCGATGTTGGTATAGATTTTTCGACCAGTTTCTGCAATCGAAGCTTGTGGCATCGGAATTTTTCCAATCGCAAAATCGGCAACCGAAGCGATGCCCTTGGATAAATCGCGAAAAGCCATGGTGACTTTCGCAATCGCCAAACTGTTCTTGAGCAAACCGCCAAGTTCAGCATCGGTAGCCGCCTCGAAAATATCGACTGGTGCTGCCGCAATAATATTCTGCAGATAATCACCAGCAAAATTGACCAGGCCATTGCGGACTGGCATCAGATCTTTGCTCAATTCGACAAAAGTGTCGTTATCAGCAGGAAGCTGCAGCATATTGCGAAGCATATCCTGGCTGAGCCTGGGAACATTCTGCGAACTGGCATCGGCAAATCCAATCGGCAATCTGAGAACTTTGCGCACCTGATCTGGCGTGTCAGCAGCCCTCACCATCTGCGCCCAGAGATCAAGCATTTTTTTGTCAAGGTCAGCCAGCTGATTTTGCTGCTGAACAGTCAACTTTTCCTGCTTCTGCATAGCCTCGATCTTTTTGTGCAGACTTGTCAGATCATTCAAACCACCAAGAGAAGGGACTTTTCCGGCAGCGGCACTCTTTTTCGGATCTGATTTGAGCTGCCATTTTGGCGGCAGCTGTTTGAGAACAATCTGGCGCTTAGCCTCTTTTTCGTTACGTTCTCGGTTTTTTTCTTCCCACTCGCGGTCTTCTCGCTCATCTTTTCTTGCCCGCGCACTCTTTTTACGAGCTTGATCACGAGCTCGCTGACGTGCCTTCCGCCGTTCCTCACGCTTTTGTGCCGCAGCAGGATCGACATATCTAGGTTCCCGGTATCTAGGCTCCTGATAATTCGAGGATCCCGAAGGGCTCGGATCTGACGCAGGCGGCACGTAAGCCGTACCACCAGTCATACCCAGCAACTGCTCATAAGCCCCGGCCCACAGAGGTGATGGCGCCGGCATTACCAACAACAGACACAAAACCAGAAAAATACCTTTACGCATATTTGCTCCCGATCTTTGAAATATCTGCAAACCGTCTTGTTGATTACCAACACAGATGTATAGCAGGCCTATTATACAACAAAAAACCGTTCTGATAAGTGCATTAGTTCGTGCACGTTCGGGGGAAGTTCGGGAAGTTAGTTCGGGGGACACCTTACTTCGTTCGGGGGACACCTTACTTAATTAAAAAATTAAGTACGGTGTCCCCCGAACCCCCCGAACCCCCCGAACCCCCCGAACCCAATCAGAACTCCAGAACTGACATTTCTGGCATAAAAAGACCGCCTGAGAAGGTCTCAGGCGGTCTTTTTATGCCTACGAGGCTATTTGCTGAGTGCTGCCAGCAACTTGTTCGCTCTTTCATCATCGGGGCTGCGCTGCAGAATTTCTTCGCAAAGCTTTTTTGCTTCAGCATTCTGCCCCATCTTACGCTTAACCATAGCCAAAGTATAAGCAATAACATCATTGCCCGGTTCAGCACTATAACAGTCATCAAGAATCGGCTCGGCTTTGGCAAAGTCTTTACGCTTGGCATGTGCCAGGCCCAATTGATATTTTTCATTGAGAGTTTGCGGCGCATTCGAGGCAATCTGTCGAGGCTGCTCAGAAGGCGGCACAATCGGGTCAATCGCCAGTGCGAACTTAACGAACAACGGGTGCTCATGCGCCGTTCTCATAGCTTTTATAAACGTCTTGGCAGTATTTATCGAATCAGCCGTCTTGAGATTGATTGCGATCTGGTGCAGCAGGTAACATACCGGCATGGCAATTACGTTATAAGCGACCTGCGGACTATTCTCGATCATGAGTTTAAGTTCTTTAAAAGCCTTGGCATGCTCACCCTTCTCACAATCAGCATGAATAGCCAGCAACACTCGATAAGATGTCAGCGCTGCATTACCAAGCTCCTTAAGAAGCAACGCATCGGGCGGGAAACTGCCACGGGTCGTTATATCGCCCTCTGCTTCCTCGATTGCAGCGGCAACATTAAAATCACCAGCCCCCATCTTTTCGCCAATGGCCAAAGCTCTGGCAACCCCTCGCAGTCCAAATATCGATTTTTTTTCATAATATGTGCCGCCCACGATCGGCAGAACCATGACATAGCAGTCATACAAAACGCCAAGGCTGTCGGCAGCGTCTTCGAGTTTCTGCTGGGCCTCCATGTATTTCTGCGTCTGCATAAGCTTCAGGCCACTCTCAATCGAACTCTTCATCTGGCTGTTTTTATAATAACCCACAGCCAGAAAAGGTGATGAAATGACCAGTAACACAAGAAAAATAAGCAACCGGATTGGCGCACCAAACAATGAACTCCCACCCCCGCTGTCTGACATATCTTTCCTCCCGTTTATAGCGTGTACACTTATTGTAGTCGGATAGTCGTAATAACGCAATCAGCGCAACAGCGAGAAATTGGGCAGAACGTTTATGGATGGGGATTTGCGGCAATTAAATTATTGCACAGCGGCGAATTTGACTTTTTCTCCCTGCAGTGCGATAATTGGAACCTGTTTTATTGAAGTTCTATTTCGAGGACGTATTTTTAAGGAGTTTCAAATGAACCAAACCGCTATGGAGAAAGAAACCATGACAAATTCAACCCGTCTGCCCTACAAAGTGAAAGACATCGAGCAGTGGCAGCACGGCCGCAAGGAAATCGATATAGCCCAACATGAAATGCCAGGCTTGATGGCTCTACGCGAAAAATACGGCACCCAGAAGCCGCTGCGTGGTGCCAGAATCATGGGTTCTCTGCACATGACTGTACAGACTGCGGTTTTGATAGAAACTCTTGCCGAACTCGGCGCTGATGTAAGATGGGCCAGCTGCAACATTTTTTCAACCCAGGATCACGCAGCAGCAGCAATCGCCAAACGTGGGATTCCGGTATTCGCCTGGAAAGGTGAAACCCTCAAAGAATATTGGTGGTGCACTGAAGAAGCTATAACCTGGCCCGATGGTAAAGGTCCTGACCTTATCGTCGATGATGGCGGAGACGCTACCATGATGGTTCACCTAGGCGTTAAGGCAGAAAAAGACAAGACAACCCTCAACCGCACAGCTGAATGCGAAGATGAAGCAGTGCTCATAGAACTTCTGAAAGAAACACTCAAAACTCAGCCGAACAAATGGACAGAAATGGCCAAGAAAATTAAAGGCGTGAGCGAAGAAACTACTACCGGCGTACATCGCCTCTACAAAATGATGGAAAATAAGGGACTTCTGTTTCCGGCCATCAATGTAAATGACTCTGTTACCAAGTCAAAATTCGACAACCTTTATGGTTGCCGCGAAAGTCTTGCAGACGGCATCAAGCGTGCTACTGACGTAATGGTAGCAGGCAAGGTAGCTGTTGTATGCGGTTACGGCGATGTCGGCAAAGGCTGCGCACAGAGCATGCGCAATTTCGGCGCACGCGTTGTCGTTACCGAAATCGACCCGATCTGCGCTCTTCAGGCCGCCATGGAAGGCTTTGAAGTTAAACCTATCGAAGAGACTCTCGGCACTGGCGATATTTACATCACCACCACCGGGAATAAAGACGTAGTTACTGCTGAACATTGTTCAAAAATGAAAGACCAGGCGATTGTCTGCAACATCGGCCATTTCGACAACGAAATTCAGATGTCAAAGATCGAAGCTTGGCCCGGAATCAAAAAACTGAACATCAAACCTCAGGTAGATCGCTATTCTTATGAAGATGGCAAAATGATCTACATTCTGGCCGAAGGTCGCCTGGTTAATCTTGGTTGCGCAACTGGGCACCCCAGTTTCGTAATGAGCAGCTCATTCACCAACCAGACTCTGGCACAGCTCGAGCTCTGGACCAATCAGCGCCCGGTCGGTGTTTACACACTGCCCAAAAAGCTTGATGAAGAAGTTGCCAGACTGCATCTCGAAAAGATCGGCGTCAAACTGACCAAGCTGACTCCACAGCAAGCTGAATATCTTGGTGTTCCCCTGGAAGGCCCATACAAACCCGATCACTACCGCTACTAAGGCCTTAACGGCCATAAGGGGCCGTAAAAGCAATAACCATTGTCATAGTTATTGTTTAACGGCCCCTAAACCTCGCAAACAAAAGCGCCGGAGCCTCATACGAGTCCCGGCGCTTTTTCTATTGGATCTGATCAGATGATAAACAACTGCTTTATACGAGCATAATCTTCTTCGGCGATACGTTTTTTTTCGCCGCTTATACGGTTGAGACGATCAGCATATTCGGCTCTTCTGGCAAAAAGCTGATTGATTTTACTTTCCAGGTAGTTTTTATCGGCTTCGGCTGTGTTTACACAGAATTTCCAGCGACATGAGTCAGCGAAAGCGCTAACCTTAGGGTCATAAGCGAGTCCGATCCATGGCACGGCCGACAAAGTCGCAAGCACACAACCGTGTAGACGCATAGACACCAATAGATCAGCGTCTGCCAAAACATTCTCGGGTTCTGTCGTATAGGCTATTTCACCCTTCCAGCCAGCCTTGCACCAGATTTCATCATCTTCACCTGGCTGCAAAGCTGCCGGGCAAAGTTCAAAGTTTTCGAGTTCTTCATTCATGCGCAAAAGATCAGCCGCCAGAGTTGCCGCACCTGTTGCAGAGCCGCGCAAAATGGCAAAAACTCTGAGTTTGTCAGTTTTTCCAGGTGATAAAGAACGGGCAATCATATCACCAAGAAAAGCAAGATCGGTGGCAACAAACGCCTCACTGATTCCGGTCAGTTCATTGAGAACTTCAGCGGAATCACTGTCGCGCAGACTTATATATTCAGCTTGTTTAAGTTCGGCGGCGAGCCAGCTATTTACAATACCGGCAAGCAAACCATCGGGTTTAAATGGCCCCAGTCCCTGACAGGGCATAATGATTCTTGCACCGGCCAGACGCGCCAGCGAAATCAGAGCAAGATAGTAAATCAAGCTTCTGCAGCTTGTGGCAGACTGTAGAACGCCACCGCCTGGAATCACTATTGCTTCGCAGGTAAACATCTCTTCCAGTATCTGCCAAAGGTCCCTGCGACTGACCGTTGAAAAACGTGCAGTGTTTTCGACGACACTTCGACCACTATGCAGAAGAACTACACGGTATGCTTCAAAATCAGCTAAAAAACGGCGGGCAAAAGTCTGCCACAACAGTTCATCACCAAGATTACCATAACCAAAGTAACCGATCAGCAACAGACTCTTTTCTTTTTCTGCACCGGGCATAACCAGCAGTCGCAGAACTGCAACCACCAACACAACCGCCAACCCGACCAACACCCCAGTCCACAGGCCATTAAAAATGCGCAGCAGGCTCAAATGCAAAGGCGTATGAAAATGGCAGAGCGAATTTAGCGCAGAGACCTGTCCCATCTGCATAAATATTGCCAACAACGGAAGAATAGTAAATTTGTTGCGCAGATAGAAAAATATGAACAGCAAAGCCGCGGGATAACCGACCAGGAATTCTTTGTTGCGGGGTCTTGCGATAAGGGTATCTTCGAGAAAAGTTCGAAACATATCCTCGATTTCTGATGGCTTTAAAAACGTTGCGTTCCCTGACCTGAGAAGATACAGAAATGTGCCGGCCGCAAGTGCGGACAACATAAAAACGCCGACAGGATTAACCGGGCGATGCAGCAGCGAGAAGATACCGCGACCGTAAGCCCGCAATGCCCACAGGCCGGTAAATAGTAGTGGCAGTATAAACGCAAGCTTGATACCTCTGAACTGTTCAAATTTAAGCAGGTATTCGATTTCTGAATAGATCCCAGCAATCAGCAACCCACCAAAAACAGATGGCATAACCATTTTTAAGACAAAGCCAGGCAGAATCTGCCAGAAGGAGCGTTTTTTATCGCCTTCAAGCCCCTTCATCGCCCATATAACACCTATACACGAATAGGCTACCGCTCCGGCGAGCCCGGTCAAGGCAATGAAATACTGAGAAGTCAGCAGCACAAAACCAGCAAGAGCAGCAGCGAAGGCAACAAAGCACCACTTCTCGCTTAGCTCGCCAAAAAAGCTGATCCGCAAAAGAATTATGACTCCCAGCAGCAGTGACAGTCCTATGGAAACTATCTCGAACCGACTCATTCTGCCAACTAGATGCCGTGGGTCATGAAGCCGCTGTGCGTCATCGGCAGCAATTTTAAAACCAGCCAGTTCAAGCGCTTGCGCTGTTTTATTTATATAATCGAGATTGAATTTGACAAGATTCTCAATAAACCGCTTGTCATCCTGAAAAAAACAGCGAATATAAAGCATCTTCATGCTTCGATCTTTTACAGCGCGAACCCAACGAGCGACTGAACGTGGCACATTATAAACCTGGTCGACTTCTTTGCGGGTTATGCTGTGAACCCGCACAAATGGCCTGCTGGCAGCCAGACCTTTAAGATAAGCTTCAATGCCGTCCTGCAGGTTAAACTCTACCCAGCCAACACGATAAGAACGACTACGAAACTGTTCAATGATAGCCTTGAGCTCACCGCGGACACCTAACATCTCTTCTTCGGCGAACAACAGCGCCGAAACCGATGCTGGAGACGGAATTGCGTTAACAATTCGGGCAGCAGCTTCGGCGGTCAAGCCAGGATAATTAAAAACACGCACTACCAGACCCAGCCCGGCATCGTGCGCCTGTTGAAAATATTCTGAAGAGAATCCCAATCCGACACGCTCACGGAAACCACGACTAGACTTATTGATTAGCAGCAGATTACGATGAATGCGCATAAGTCGATCTGGTGCAATCTTCCAGGAAAGGTGTTGTTCAATGCGATCGAGCAATTCTGAGAATTCAGAATGAACCCACAAAGCACCAATAGTGCGGACTCCAGCCGGCAATTCAAATTCAAGATTCTCGTTAAGCGACAGCTTGCGAATGTCTTTGCTGTTCATGACAGTAATCTTGCCTTCAGATTCAAGCGAAGCAAGAGTATCTTCCGAAACTGCAACGGAGCTGGCGCCGTTGGCATGCAATGCGGCGAACAGATCAGCCAGCGACCAGCCCTCTTCGCGAGCCAGCTGACGAATCTCTTCAAAGTCGACTACTGTCTCGACATAAACATTCTGGCGCTCGGCAATATTGCGAAAAAGGCAACGCCAAGCCGCTACCAGCATTCCAGGTATGAGCAGTGGCAGTAAAATCAGCCAGAAAGCCGGAATCCTTCTGAAAAGATTCATTTATCAGTGAGCTTTCTCTTCAAGCAGGCATGAAGCCAGCAGCATTGTCATGTTACGCGCTTTAAGCACATATTCAGCTGAATCGGGAACAATAATAAGATGATTGAGCGGCAAATCGACACCACTGGAGATTTCCTTGCCAGCTGTGAGGTCGATCAAGGTCTTACCCTTTGGCGCTTCGAGCCTCAGTTGACCTGAGCGCACAATGATCATAGCTCCAGGTTCGGGATTTACAAGAGAATCGGCTGGCAACACGATAGAACGAAACTTTAAAAAATGATCTATATAGCTCTTCGACACCAACGGATCGCTGACCGTACCTGGGTTCTGAGCCCAGGATATTTGAGTCAACGCCAGCACGAAGATCAGACCTGATATTATAATGCACTTAGAGAGATTCGGCATGCAATGTACTCCCGGATTTGGCATGGCCCAACTGTACCACAGCTGGCAGCAAATGTAAAACCCCAGTTCACTTGGATTAGACGGGACTGTCGATAAATATTGTATTGTCTGTCACTCTGCATTAATATGTATCTTCAACTGCACAACTCGGAGGAAAGTTAAAGTTATGCTGATCAACGAAATCGAGATTACCGGCTCTTCTATTTCACTAAAATGCTGGGCGACCAAATTCGAAGACGTTGCAGCAACCTTTGAACAGATTATGCAGCGCGGCGACCAATTTGATCTGGAAACCGAGATGCCCGGGTTTCATGACTGTGACTGCGAAAATTCGGTGATGCGGGGCTTTTACTCCATTGTCGTACCCTTCGAGATTGAACACCTTATTGATGGAATCACCACCAAAACCCTGTTCAAGCGCATTGAGAGTTGTGAATTTATCATCGGCGAACGAGCCATGTATTCTTTTGGCAGGCCGGGCCCGATGAAACTGCTTGGTGCAGCTCTGGCGGCAATTACGGGTCTGCACATTGATCTTATCGAATTTGAGTTTAGCCATCTGAGCCAGTTGCAGGAACGCATGACCCGTATCAAAACGATAGTGGTCACCAACCCCAAGGAAAAAGAAATCAGGCGGGCACGTCTGGCCGGACACATGGAAAGCTATACCGAATACAACATTGTTGACCCGCGCAATCACGGAATTGAATCGGTAGCAGGTCTGATCGACACTCCGCTTGGTCCTCTGACCATTACTGTTGCAAAAAAGGGCAGCATCAGGCTTAACGTAAAAAAAGGGCTGGTCATGACTCTCGAATGCATTGACTGGGTTCTGGCGCTGATAATGGAAGAGAAAAGACCCGAGTCGGTGAAAGCTCCGCAGTCGGTTTTTTGAGAACCGGCCTCAGGCAACCGCTTCAGGCAACACATCGCGTGTACGTGCAAACTTGGAGTGATAAATAAACACTCGACCACCGACCGCAATACTGTCGCCATCGACAAGAACGCGATAGCGTAGCGCTGACCGGTTTATCTTTACTATATGTTCGTCATCAAGCGCTTCAACAATATGGATGCCTTCCTTTTCGCCGATCAAAAATAAATGTGAAGGGCCTTCGGCAAGCGTCAAATCACATTCATCGGCAGCACCGGCAAGAAACTCAGGCCCATCAATGTAATAGCGAAAGACAATAAATAGACTGACTTCTTCGTCGAGCCAGCTTTCCTTAAGCAGTTCCCATGCAAGTGCAAAACCAAAACCAGTCATCGCGCCAAGAAAAAGAAACGACAGCAACAGGTGGTTGTGTGCAAGAAAAAACCGATCAATAAATAAACCGGAAATGATAAATGATGGAGTCAATCCCATCAGAGAGCGGCACATAATTCTCATGCTGTTATGCAGAATTCCAAAACAGCCGGAAAGACATAACGAAAGAAACATCCACCAGAAAAACCTGATAACGCCGGAGGGGAGCTGTGTTAAAGGAGCGACAAAGTTTACCACGATTACAAAGACAACGGCGCCCAGCATAGTGATCGACAGACCTATCGAGGTGGCTGAAATCCAATAGGCTGCTGCCTTACCTGGCTTTCGCTCCATGATAACTATTGGCAAAGCCGCCACCAGGCCAGTAAAAAGCCCGCAAAATACGCCGGTAACAAGAAGCCCTGCCTGAAAATTATCGATCAGATTCCAAGGGTTGCCATCCGGCGCGATCAGCCAGGTGCAAAACCCTGAGAACAGCCCGGAGAAGCAAACGATGAAGAAAAATAGCCAGTTCAAAAGTGTTTTCCTGGATAAAGTTTAAAAAAAACGGCAGGAAAGCTTATGCCAACCTGCCGCCTTTGTCTAGCAATCAATCTATGGTTTCTACCAGTGTAAGGTTGCTTACAAAATAGATACCGTAAGCTTCGGCAATTTCTTCGGACGTAATCACTGTATTGGAATCTTCAAGATATCTTTTACGATCACGGATGATGTTAAGAATATCACGCGGGTGAACCGCCCGCAAGCCCTTCTTGTTGTGCTTATATATAACCAGGATATCGTCGATGTTCTTTTGATCGAACTGCAGGCCAAGTTTGTTATTTACCGATTTCCAGATTTCAGTATATTCTGCAACGGTTGGGTTCCGAACATTGATTTTGTATGGTAGACGTCGTAAAAATGCGTCATCAACGATTTTCATCGGGTCAAGGTTTGTCGAGAACAGGATGATTTCGTCGGTAGGCACCTCCATGCGCTGCCCACCAAGAACGAGATAGTCAATCTTGTTTTCGAGCGGAATGATGAAGCGGTTAAAAATTTGTTCGACGCTGCAGCGCTGGCGACCAAGGTCATCGATGAGCAAAACGCCACCGGTCGCTTTAACCTGTGGCGGAGCATCGAAGCAGCCAAATTTGGCATTGTATTTGACTTCGAGGTCTTCAAGCGTGAGTTCGCCGCCAGCGGTGATCAGAGGCGGATGAACGGCAACCCATCTTTCGTCATACCCTTCGAGATCGATACCTTCGATCGGCACATGACAGCTGGGATCAAATATCCTGATAAGCTGGTTGCTTACTTCGACAGCATACGGCACAACCATTGGCGGCAGCAGTTTAACTACCGAGCTGCAAAGAAACGTTTTACCATTACCAGGAAAACCATATACAAAAGCTGGTTTTCTGGCACAAACCGCCTGCCCGATCTGAAACAAAACGTCTTTGTAACCAAGATGGTGTGAGAATTTCTCTTCCATCAGCTTGCGATTGATTGCGAAACCAGCCTTACCTTCATCGAGAGCCATGCGAGTGACTCTGATGTATTCGTCAAAACTGACTGGCGCTGCACCAAGATATTTGTCGCGCTCAAGCAGGTTGCGGGCGCGCTCAGTGCCTTTCGGGTAAAGACCGTATTGATAGTCAGTGCCCATGCCTGAACCACCAACCATACCGACGATTTCCAGCTTTTTGAGCTCATTGATTGTCTGCTGAACGATTTCGGTATTGATCTTGAGATCTTTGGCAAGGCGGCGCGGCACTTTTTTACCATGCACAAAAAGTTCTTTAACAATGAGGTCAGTAATGATGTCGGGGTCTATTTTAAGGTCGTGAAGCGTCTTAGCTTCGGGCGGTATAATTTTTTTAAGATCCACTGCTTAAAGCCTCCCTATGTTGATTATGAGTCAGGTATAACAGTTTTATTGACGAGAAGCAATACGAAATTCTGCTACAGGCTTTACTGGCTGATTATAAGGGCTTATAATGAAAAATTGAAAAAAAGGAGCGCAATATGCTGGATGCGCTAGTTTTACTGGCAGGTTTTTCGACACGAATGGGACAGCTAAAGCAGCATACCATGCTTGCAGACAGCACTTTCCTGGAACTTGTTATCAGGAAGCTGTCTTCAAATCGCAAGCATCTGCGACATCTGCTGTTTGTAGGGCAAAGTGAAGATGCCGAATCCCAGAAGCTGGTCAAAGATAATGGTGGTATCTGGCTGGTCAACCCAAACCCTGAATTAGGACCGCTGAGCTCGATAAGAATTGCTATCGAGCAAAGTTCGGGGGATACCGGCAAACTTATCTGGCCGGTAGATCATCCAATGATATCTACCACTACCGTCAACAAGCTCATTGCGCTCTGGCAGGAAAACACTGATATGATCGTGGTCCCTTCCTCTGGAAGCCGACGAGGGCATCCCACTATCTTCCCCGGCTGGTGCTGTAGCGAGTTCTCCAGGATCGAGCTGAACGAAGGTGCAAAAAAGATACTACAGCTGTATCCTGATCGCATAAAATACCTGCTGACCGACGACATATGGGTCATGAAAAATCTCAATACCCCACAATTGCTTGCTGAAGCCAATGATTGGCTGCGAACTAATCAGGCTCGATAATCAGCAAGGTGATGTCATCTGCTGGACTGCTGCCATCTAACCAATTTTTAAAGCCCCCTATGATTCCCTGAACCGACTGCTCTACCGGAAGACTACGGGTTTTGCGCAGCAGCTGCAAAAAGCTTTCCTCGCCGAAGAAGTCTTTTGAGTTCTTCTTTCTGGCCTCGGTAATACCATCTGAATAGAGTATAACCCGGTCATGAGCAGCCAGTCTGATCGTAAACTCTTCATATCTGCATTCTTCGGTGAGTCCAACCGGAACATTGCCATCATTGCAGACGATGACCATGCCATCGGCGCTTTGCAGCAACAACGGAGTATGTCCAGCACGGCAGTAAGTGAGAGTCCGTTTTTCAAGGTTGAGCAGACCATAGATCATGGTAAAATACTGAAAATTATTTTTGTGCAGCATGAATTCAGTATTGAGTTCATTGGCTACATCAGCCGGAGAGCGCGGCGTGCCATCGGGCAGACGCAAAATACTGTTTGAGCCTTCCCATGCCGACAACATGCGATGAACACTGACAGCAAGCATCGCGGATTGAATGCCGTGCCCGGAAACATCGAGAATAAAAAGCGCAGTCATATTATTATCGAGCGGCATAATGTTAAGCAGGTCACCACCGATGTTTTCGCTGGTTTCGTAATACCATGAAAAATTGAGACCAGGTATGCTTATTCGCTTGTCTGGTAGCAGACTACGCTGCATGTTGCCTGCCGCCGCCATGTCTTCGCGCAATTCCTCAAGGACATGACTGAGCTGTTGATTCTTTTCTTCGAGTTCAAATGCCAGAGCTTCGAGCTCGACTTCGTGAAACTTGCGGTGATCGGTTTCCGATTTGAGCCTGAGCATGGATCTGATTCGCGCCACCAGCTCAAGTTCCTTGATCGGTTTGGTAAGATAATCGACCGCACCAGCTTCAAAAGCCTCAACCAGATCCTGAGTTTCAGAACGAGCGCTGATTACGACAATCGGGATATCCTGATAGACATCGTGGCTACGAATTTCTCTGATCGCTTCGATGCCAGAAATCTCAGGCATCATTATATCCATAAGCACTATATCTATTCTGACGTTTTTTTCGGACTCGATGATGCCTATATATTCGTAAGCCTCGCGGGCCGAAGACGCCAGAAAGATATTCTCAAAATTCCGATTCTCCAGAATCGCTTCAAGAAGCATCAGATTATCCGGTGCGTCATCGACAACAAGAATATTCATTTTATGCTTAACATGACTACTCATCGGTCTAGCCTTTCAGCTTTCTTTAAAAACAGAGTGAACCGCGACCCTTGCCCAAAAGTGCTCTCAACTTCTATTTTCAGACCCAGCAGATCTGCAAAAGAACGAGAAATGGTTAGTCCCAGACCTGCACCTCCGTATCGGCGCGCCAGACTGTTATCTCCCTGCTGAAAGGCGTCAAAAATCAGTTCGAGCTTGTCTGCTGGAATACCAGTCCCAAAGTCGGTAACAGAAAGCTTTTCTGGCACATTATCTTCGTCCACGCTTAGCTCAACTTGAACCTTGGTGTGATTTGAAAATTTGACCGCATTATCTATGAGGTTCTGAATTATCTGACGTAGCTTCACCGGATCAGATTTGATATGGCGACACTCAGGCGGAATGCCGAGTTCAAGCTCAATTCCTTTCTCTTCAATTATTATCTGCATCAGATCTATAATTTCAGCCAGCAGGTCAGGAACATTGACCGAAGTCAGGTTAACAACAGAGAACCCTGAATCGCTTCGTGAATAGTCGAGAATACTGTTGATAAGCTGCAACAGAGCTTCGCCATTTCGGCTGATACGTTCGAGATAAAGCATTTCCTTCTCGGAAAACGAACCACCTGAGCGCTGCAGATGCCCTGAGAAACCAATAATAGAGTTTAATGGCGTACGCAGCTCATGATTCATCTTGGCAATAAAATCGCTCTTGGCCTGGCTTGATCTTTCTGCTTCAGACTTGGCAGCCTGCAACTCTTCCAGAATTTTCCGCTGATCGGTAATATCACGACTCACGCCATATATTGCCTGGTTAACTGCGTCTACAGAGCTGTTCCAGAGCATCCAGAGGTAGTTGCCATTTTTCTGACGCAAGCGCATAACGCGACCCACTACATTGCGAACGCCCAGAATATCTGTCAGTAACCGGCCGGATTCGCCAAGATCTTCGGGGTGAATAAGTTCCGCAAGTTTGTGACCATCAAGTTCTTCCGGGTCATAGCCCATCACATCCTGCCATTGCGGGTTGGTACGTTTAAAACGCCCGTCAAAGCCAAGAATGCAAAAAAGATCAAGAGACATCTGAAAAAAACTATTGCGCTCGCTTTCGAGTTTACGTGATTCAGAAAGATCTCTGATAAACCCGGTAAACAAGCTACCTGACTCGAATAAAACTTCTCCAACAGCAAGATCTATCGGAAAAAGCGAACCGTCTTTTCGCTGTGCATCTACCTGGCGACCAATACCGATGATATGGGGTAATCTAGTATTGAGATAGCGCTTCATGTAATCATCGTGTTTGCTGCGATACGGTTCTGGTGCCAGCATTGCAACATTTTTGCCGAGAACCTCGCAGGCATTGTAGCCAAACATTTTTTCGGCGGCTCGATTGAAACCCTGAACAATACCTTTCTGGTCGATAATCACGATGCCATCGACAGCCATCTCGATTATGGTTGCAAGAGTCCTTTCGCTGACCATCAATTTATTGGCACCGACTGACGGCACCTCAACTGGCCGGGAAGCAGTTTCGATGTATTCGCCGCGAATCTCAACGAAATGTTGGCCGCCAATAATAACAGGGCTTACCTTGAACAAACCACGTTTCAAAATTCCAAACCACTTCAGCTGCACCTTCTTTTCGAAGCCACTGAAATCCGGGGATTTGATTGCTGCGAGGGTTTCTTCATCTGCCAACGCCGGAAAAATATCGGAAAACTGCAGTGAAGCATCCTGCCAGCCAGCGCTTTTGTCGTTGCCAGGTTCGGCAAAGAGCAAAGACCAGTCATCACACGAAAAGATAAACAGCAAACTCAGTACCTCCGCATGGCTTGTTGGCTTCAGTGCCACGCCTTACAGTAATTATGGTAGATTACTATACCACAGCCAAGCATTGTGATATTATAACTCAAAATTCCTATTTCTGATAATTATTGGAGAAAACATCATGTCACTAGTTGCACCCCCTGGTTCAATGAATACTGGCGTCCCCAAACCAGCCAACACGCCTTCGGTTCCAGCTTCCATACGTCAGGAGCAGGCTATTCCCAAGTGCTTCGGCACCGATTATTTTGGCAAATGGAGCACGTCTGGCATGACTTTCGAAGCAATGCGAATCGACCGCCCCGATTATCAGACAAAGTGCGCCACTTGCCCACTGTTTGAGCGCTGTTATCTGACTAACCATGTTCGCATACTGCGGATCAAGAGATAAGAAGCACCCAGAAAGGAAACAGGAATGAGAGCCTACGACATCATCAAGAAAAAACGCGATGGCCAGAAACTCAGTCAGCCAGAAATAGCTTCTATAGTAAGCGGATTTGTAGATGGTTCACTGCCTGATTATCAAATGGCAGCTTTTCTGATGGCAGTTTACTTCAAAGACATGGACGAAGAAGAGACCTACTGGTTAACCGATTGCATGCGAACCAGTGGTGACCTGATCAATCTTGAAGGGATCAAAGGC
>Ga0180007_10000518_pt1 | contig 64026 bp, 53 predicted proteins | sample MM_PC_MetaG_FD_121122 | JGI IMG/M metagenome (GOLD analysis project Ga0180007, IMG submission 121122) | Groundwater microbial communities from the Aspo Hard Rock Laboratory (HRL) deep subsurface site, Sweden - MM_PC_MetaG | ecosystem: Environmental > Aquatic > Deep subsurface > Groundwater...
ATGGAAAAAAGCCCTTGCTTCTGATCAAAGTCCGTATCCTGACAGGCGTATAGAATATCGAAACCTGCGATGTTGGTCAACAGGGCCATGGACAGGTAGAAAATGCCCATGGACAAGGAATCGGTCAGGGCGATCCAGGCCCCCAGGGGGGACAGGGAAATCACGAAGCCCAGATAAAGATGACAGAGAAAGGTGAAGCGTTTGGTGTAAGAATACAGAAACAATAAGGCTAAAACCGGAAAAGACAGGTAAAAGCACATGGACCCCAGCATGGCTGCAGAGAGGATGAACAGGCAGGATGAAAGGACAATGAATAGAATCGCTGCATGTTTACTCAGGGCTCCGGAAGGAATTTCTCTCATCCGGGTCCTGGGGTTTATTCCGTCCATATCTGCATCCACCAGGCGGTTGAAGCCCATGGCTGCCGAACGGGCACCCACCATGGCAAGGAGTATCCAGAAAATTGAGGCTGCCTGAATCGTGTGGTCCCGGCCAGCCAGTATCACAGCGGAAAGGGCAAAGGGCAAAGCAAAGATCGTGTGGCTGAATTTGATCATCCTGCCGTAAACGGTTATTTTCGACAAAAGATCAGTGTTGGTGTCAGGTTTCATCAGGTCAGATATCAACTCCGTGGATTGGGGCTTGGCAGTCCGGGCATTTCCCGTTTTCAATGGCGTTGTCACGGATCATGTAACCCCGCCTGTGGATGAGTGTTTTACCGCAAAGGTGACAGAAGGTATTTTCTCCTGTGTCGCCGGGGACATTCCCGGTATAGACATAATAAAGGCCAGCCTCAATGCCGGTTTTTCTGGCAAAGGATAAACTTGCAAGCGGGGTCATAGGCCGGTCCGTAAGCCGGTATGTGGGATGGAATCGGCTGATATGCCAGGGCGTTTCGGGCCCCAGATCCTTTACGATAAATTGAGCCAGGGCCTTGAGTTCTGTTTCGCTGTCATTCAGGCCTGGAATCAGAAGGGTGGTGATTTCAAGAAAAATTCCAGCGGCCTTCATTTTTCTGAGGGTTTCCTTGACAGGTGAAAGGCGTGCTCCGCAGTATGTTTTGTAAAAATCATCGCTGAATGCCTTGAGGTCAATGTTGGCTGCATCAAGGACCGGGGCGATCATGTCAATGGCTTCGGCACCCATGTAGCCGTTGGATACAAAGACGGTTTTCAGGCCCTTTTGCCGTGCAAGGGTCGCGGTATCAAAGGCGTATTCAAAATAAACCGTGGGCTCGGTGTAGGTGAAGGATATGGAGAGGCATCCGGCTCTAAGGGCTGACTCAACGACCTGGGCTGGCCTGACAGGAGATCCGAGAATCATGCCGTTGCGGTCTTTGGGCATCTGGGCGATGTCTGCATTCTGGCAGAAACGGCAGGAAAAATTGCAGCCCACAGTTGCAATGGAATAGGAAAGACTTCCGGGTGCAAGATGGAACAAAGGCTTTTTCTCGATGGGGTCTATGTGCTCTGCCACCACCTGTCCGTATACCAGGGACCGGAGAGATCCCCCCTGGTTTTCACGAACCCCGCAGAGACCCCGCTGTCCGTCCTGAATAAGGCAACGCTGTCTGCACAGATAGCAAAGCACCGCGTTCTTATCTCGTTTGGCATAACAAAAAGCGTCCATGATTCTCTTACTTTTCTCCGGCGAATTGTTTTTTTTCGGCTGTGGTGCAAGGACTTCCGGCCATATTGCGTTTATTTCTTTCCACGAGTTTTAAGGGTAGGGGTTTGACCCTGTACGTGGGAACCAGGGTGACAACCATCCCGATGTAGGAGCCGAAAGGGAGTTTTCGTATCAGCGTGTTCTGTTCGATTTTATGAATAAAGTTGTCCTGGGCCATAGCCATGAGGTTCACGGTACACCAGGATAGGGGCACGTTGCCCAGAGTCGATCGGATGATGTTTTTTAATTCCCATACACTGAAAAAATGAGCTTTACTGCACATGGATTTTTCAAGGATCGTTGAAGCCCCTTTGTTTTTTCCCTGGACGGCATACCGGTTCAGGGCTCCGATAAAAAGACGGTCCTTGGCCACACGTGCCGCCTCTTCGATGGCCTTGACCGGATTGTCCACAAACTCAAGGCTGTTTACAAGCAAGGCATGGTGAAATGAATTATCATCAAAGGGGAGATCTTCGGCTGGCCCGCGATGAAGGCCTACGCGGTTTCCAAGCTTTTGGCGGGCGAAATCGAGCATATAGGGAGATGCGTCGATGCCGGTAAGTTGGAAATTGTTTCGGGCCACCAGATAGGACAGGATTTCTCCGGTGCCACAGCCGATGTCAAGGATGGAATCGCAGGACAGCGGATTCAGGAGATCCAGCATAAGCTGTCCCTGCAGGCTTTTGACCTGGAGGTTCTGCTGGCTGCTGTGCCATTTTTCGCATGTTAAGGCATCGTTATAGTCAAATATGTATCCCATGGCAGATACTTAAAGGATAATGGGCTCATTATCAAGATGAAATGTTTTTACCAAGAATCAAAATATTCCCTTTTTCGTTAAAATCGCAGGTATCAAAATAATCGTCCATGATAAAAAATCCCCGGCCATGGTCGGTTGGGGACTCGTTTCGGCTGTCAATCCGGTCCTTACCCATGATGGCTCTCCAGTCAAAACCCTCGCCCTGATCTTCGATGATCATGGTCAGAATGCTTCCGGATATTTTCAGATTAAAGCGAATGAGTTTGTCCGGGTCATGTTTGTGGCCGTGGCGTACGGAATTGGTCAGGCCTTCACGCATGACCACTCTGACAGCAAAGGAATGTATCGCAAGCCCTTTATCGTGCATCATATTTTTTACAATGGTATCAACCCTGTCAATGCATTCCATGGTGGAACTCAGCACAATGGAAAGACTGTCCGGCTCACAGGAAACATCGAAAGTCATGGGCTTTGGCATAGGTAACGTCTCCTGGGTATCTATACTTCAATGGCCAGAATGACGATATCGTCTTCCAGCTTTGAAAGGTCCGGGCAAAGGAGTTGTGTGATTTTTTCCGGGGCCTTTGAAATCGGAACATCATGGGCACTCTGACAGGCCGCAAGCATACGGTCGGCCCCTTCTGACCAGACGATTTTTTTATCGGTGGATTCGATCAAGCCGTCGGTATACATATAAAAACGGTCACCGGGATTGACAATAAGGGTTTCCTGGCCGAACAGGACATTTTTGAAAATACCGATGACATCCCCTTCCATTTCAAGGATGCGGGCCTGCCCTGTCACAGGCACATAGCAGACCGGAGGATGGCCCGCACAGATCACACGCATCTGGCGCGTCTTTCGGTTGAGCCGGGCATAACAGGCCGTGAGGTATTTCCCGGGGGGAAGGATTTCCACCAGAACGTCGTTGATCATTTTGATACTCTCCAGGGGTTGATAAATGGGAGAGCAATTCTGTTTGAGCAGGCCCTTTACAGATGAGGTCAGATAGCTTGTGCTTATGTCGTGGCCTGAAAAATCAGCCACAAAATAACCGTAAATATCATTTGAAATGGGGAGTACTTCATAGAAATCTCCACCCGCTTCGTGGAGAGACATATACTGGACACCAAACCGGGCATCGGGGTATTTTTCAGGGGTCGTGAGCATGGAGGTCTGGGCATCGGAAATCTGCTTGAGCTTATCGGCTTGACTCCGAATCAGGGAGTTGGTTGCAATGGACAGTTTTAAATGTAACCGGACCCGGGCTGAGACTTCCAGGGGATGAAAGGGTTTGGTGATGTAATCCACGGCACCCAGTTCAAATCCTTCAAGTTTGGCATCGATTTCACTAACACCTGTCAGAAAAATGACTGGAATAGAGGCCGTATCGCCTTTGTTTTTAAGCTTTTTTATGACATCAAAACCGTTTTCCCCGGGCATCTGGATATCCAGAAGAATCAGGTCAGGATTGTTCGTGCAGGCAGATTCCCTGGCGTCAGGGCCGTTATATGCTTTGAATATGTTGTAACCTTCTTTAGCCAGAGTGGTTTCAAGCAAACGCACGTTTAACGGATTGTCATCCACAACCAGTATGGAAAGCGGTGAATTAATATTCATGGTGCTCCTGTTAAGCATGTTCCATAACCATCTTTATACGTTTTACGAGTTCATCATGTTTTGTCAGGGAAAAGAAAATTAAAATCCTTTCCATCTCTGGTTTTTTACATCTGATCTTTGATGCCGGTGATCAAGGCTGTAAGCTCTATAATAGCCGGAGCCAGTCCCGTTATATTGTTCTTTCTTGCTTTGTCTTCGATGGTGGCTGATAGACGTGAGATGTCCATAAAACCAAGATTGCCCGCTGATCCTTTGAGGGAATGGGCCGCATCGGAGACTGCCGCAAAATCGTTTGATGGCAGGGCGCATTCCAGTTTTTTAATGTCCGATACAGCAGTTTCAACAAATATTTCAACAATTTCGATGAATTCGTCTTCCTCGAGTCCGAGGCTTTCACCCAAGGCCTTGAAATTCATGTGCACCTCCTTCGATGCTGATCTGGGAAATAGGAAACAGACCCGATATGGTCAGCCGAGTGTATGGTTCATAGATTGGGTCCAACATATCTCTGGGGGTATGTCCACTCGTATGGTTCGGGTTCTTTAAACTAAGTGTCATCTACAGCAAGCCGACAAAGAAGGATTGCCTTACTACAGGATACATTGAAAAGATCATGGATTATACCGTATGAATTTGTTGTTTGGCAACCATTTTAAATGATTTTTCTTGACCTGATTGTAGTTTGGCCCTATTATATCAGGAAATCTTGATATTTAGATATATGGATATATATGAACAGTCTGAATTATTTTAAAGCCCTGTCGGATAGCACCAGGATTCGAATTTATAATGTGCTTCAAAAGCACGAACTCAGTGTCAATGAACTGGTGACTCTGATGGATATGGGCCAGTCCAGAATCTCGCGGCACCTGAAGATCCTGACCGATTCCGGGTTGTTGAAATGCCGGAGAAACGGAGTCTGGGCCTTTTACACATCCCATAAGGGCTCGGATATCGCCGTTTTCTCGGAGGCTGTCCAAAGCCTCTTTTCCAAAGAGGCCCCTTTACGTGATGACTGTCGGCGGGCTGAACTTATGATTGAGGAGAGAAGCGCAAAAACAAGACATTTTTTCAATTCCATTGCCCACAAATGGGATGTATTGAAGAAAGATATCCTGGGCTCCTTTGATATAAACGCCGCCATCCTGGACAGTATTGGAGAGACGGACCATGCTGTGGATCTGGGATGCGGAACAGGCGAACTTCTGACCTATTTGACACGGCATGCAGGGCAGGTGATCGGCGTGGACAGCTCCGCCATGATGCTTGCGGAAGCCCGGAAGCGTTTTTCCCAAGGGAATATTCCGGTGGACCTCAGGTTGGGAGAGCTTGAGCACCTTCCGCTCAAAGACAGAGAAGTGGATCTGGCAATTATATCCCTTGCCTTGCACCACCTGTCCGAACCTGAGATAGCCATCAAAGAGGCCCATCGGATTCTAAAGGACCAAGGGATCCTGATCATCGCTGAATTTGAACGTCATGATAACGAAATGTTGCGTCAAGAATATGGAGACCGTTGGCTTGGTTTTTCATCGGGAGAAATGAAACAATGGATCACGGACAGACTTTTTTCTCTCTGCCAGGTGAAAAGCCACAACCTCAACCAGTCTTTGGTACTAAACATATACACGTGCAATAAATAAGGATGGACCTTTTTCCATAGCCATCCGTTGATCTTTTGCGAGTTCATCAATAAATACATAATCAAGGAGAAAAAAATGGCTTTTCAACAATTGGATCTTACAATGAAAAACAAGGTGGCTGACATGTCTCTTGCCGACTTTGGCAATAAGGATATGCAGCTTTCGGAAAATGAAATGCCCGGGCTGATGTCTTCACGGAAAAAATACGGGAAAGACAAGCCCTTGAAAGGATTGAAGGTGACCGGAAGTCTTCATATGACTATCCAGACCGCCATGCTGATCGAAACCCTGTATGAACTGGGTGCTGATATCAGGTGGGCCTCATGCAATATCATTTCCACCCAGGATCATGCAGCCGCCGCCATTGCCCACAATAAAACAGCCGCTGTGTTTGCCTGGAAAGGTGAAAACCTGGAAGAGTACTGGTGGTGTACTGAAATGGCCCTCACATGGCCTGACGGCAGCGGGCCGGATTTGATCGTGGATGACGGTGGAGATGCAACAATTCTGGTGCATGAAGGGGTCAAGGCTGAAAAAGACCCGTCACTTCTTGATCGGACTCCAGGCAATGAAGAAGAACGCTGTTTCCTTGAGCGCCTCAAAGCCAGTTACAAAACAGACCCCCGGAAATGGACTAAAATAGCCTCCAAAATCAGAGGTGTTTCCGAAGAGACAACCACCGGCGTGAACAGGCTCTATCAATTGCAGAAAAGTGGTCAACTCCTGTTTCCGGCCATCAATGTCAATGACAGTGTGACCAAATCCAAATTCGACAATCTTTACGGATGCCAGGAATCACTGGCAGACGGTATCAAACGCGCCACCGATATTATGATTGCAGGGAAAGTGGTGGTGATCTGCGGATATGGGGATGTGGGCAAGGGCTGTTCCAGCTCCATGCGGGGATTCGGGGCACGGGTACTTGTGACGGAAATCGATCCCATCTGCGCCCTTCAGGCATCCATGCAGGGCTATGAAGTGGTGACCCTGGATGAGGCTGTTACCAAAGGGGACATCTTCGTTACCTGCACCGGTAACTACCATGTGATCTCCGGTGAGCATATGGAACAAATGAAAGACGAAGCCATTATCTGCAACATCGGCCATTTTGATAATGAAATCGACATGAGTTATCTGGAAAAAACACCGGGATGCACCAAGCTGAACATCAAACCCCAGGTGGATAAATGGACCCTGAAATCAGGCCGTTCCATCGTGGTTCTTGCCGAGGGCCGACTGGTGAACCTGGGTTGTGCCACAGGTCATCCCAGCTTTGTGATGAGCAACAGCTTTACCAATCAGACCCTGGCCCAGATCCAGCTGGCCACTGAAAAGCACGAATTAAAGGTTTACACCCTGTCCAAGAAACTGGATGAAGAAGTGGCCATGCTTCATCTGGGTCGTCTGGGTGTGAAACTCACCAAGCTGACCCAGCAACAGGCCGATTACATCGGAGTGCCCGTGGATGGTCCGTTCAAGTCGGATCATTACCGGTATTAATCGTTTTTAATAAGTCCTATGGGACCTATGGGACCCATAGGACTTATAATGTATTTCAATCGGCGTCAAAGACCATAGGTCTTATAGGTCCCATGAGTCCTATAAGTCCCATGGCCCCTATTTTTCTTTGCCCATCAAAGCCAGAGTTTTTTCAACCACATTATCCACAGAAAATCCGTATTCTTTCAGCACTTTTGATCCGGGTGCCGACGTTCCGTATTTCTCGATGCTGATGATCACCCCGTCATCGCCCACGTATTTTTCCCATCCCATGGCGATACCGGCTTCAACAGCCACTCTTTTCTTCACGTTGGGGAGAAGGATCCATTCTTTGTAATTATCCTGGTTCATTTCAAAAAGTTCCCAGCTGGGCATGCTGACCACCCGGGCTTTGATCCCTTTGGTTGCAAGAACATCCGCAGCCTGGTCAATGAGGTGGACTTCAGAGCCCGATGCCATGAGAATGACATCCGGTGTGCCTTCGGTGTTTTTAAGGATGTAGGCTCCGCTTCTGACTGAACCTTCGGCCTGGCTTCGATCAAGGATGGGCAGTTTCTGGCGGCTCATTAGAAGGGCACTGGGGCCATCGGTGAGACGAAGGGCGATGGTCCAGGCATCCCGGGTTTCAGTGGCATCGGCGGGACGGATCACGGTCAGGCCGGGAATGGTCCTCAAGGATGCCAGGTGCTCAACGGGCTGATGGGTGGGGCCGTCTTCGCCCACCGCCACACTGTCGTGGGTGAATACGTAAATCAGGGGCAGCCCCATGAGGCTGGCCACACGGATGGCCGGGCGCATGTAGTCGGCAAAGGCCAGGAAGGTTCCGCCATAGGGCCGGACACCGCCGTGGACAAACATACCGGCCATGATGGCACCCATGGCATGCTCACGCACACCAAACCTGATATTCCGGCCATCGTAGCTGGTCTTTTGAAATTCATGGGAACAGGTGAGGTAGGTCTTGTTTGACGGAGCAAGGTCCGCCGAACCGCCGATCAGGCAGGGAAGCTTTTCCGCAATGGCGTTTAATACTTTTCCGGATGCTGCCCGGGTTGCCATGGCACTGTCTTCCGGTTTAAATTCAGGGAGGTTCTGATCCCAGCCAAATGTCAGAAAGCCGCTGATTCCGTCAACCCACTGGTTGGTCAGCTCGGGGAACGCTTTGGAATAGGTGTTAAATGTTTTCTGCCACTGGTTTTCTTGCTCTGCCCCTTTATCGATGCATGCCCTGAAAACAGACGCAGCTTCTTCGGGAATCAGGAAGGATGCGTCTTCGGGCCAGCCCAGGTTTTTTTTGGTCAGACGGATTTCTTCATCACCCAGAGGGGAACCATGGGCATCGGGACTGTCCTGCATATTGGGGCTGCCAAAGGCGATATGGGTTCTCAGGAGAAGCAGACTGGGCTTTTCATTCTGGCTTTTAGCTTTGTTCAAGGCCGCGTCGATCTGGTCAGGATCATTGCCGTTTTCAACCTTGATGGTGTTCCAGCCGTATGCATTGAACCGTGCTTGAACATCTTCGGTAAAGGCGATGTCCGTTGAGCCTTCAATGGAGATTTTATTGTCGTCATACAGGCAGATCAGTTTTGATAAGGCCAGATGGCCGGCAAGGGAGACGGCTTCGGAAGCGATCCCTTCCATCATGTCTCCGTCTCCACACATCACATAGGTGTAATGATCGACAATGTCATGGCCTGGTTTGTTGTACACGGCGGCAAGATGTCTTTCTGTCATGGCCATGCCCACGGCATTGGCAACACCCTGGCCCAGAGGACCCGTGGTGACTTCCACGCCATTGGTATGTTTGTATTCGGGATGTCCGGGTGTTTTGCTGCCCCATTGCCTGAAATTTTTGATATCGTCCAGGCTCAGGCCATAACCGGTCAGGTGAAGAAGGCTGTACAACAGCATGGAGGCATGCCCTCCGGATAGGACAAAGCGGTCACGGTCCGGCCAAGCCGAGTTTTTTGGATTGTGTTTAAGGTGTCGGGTCCACAGAACATATGCAGCGGGAGCAAGACCCATGGGCGCACCCGGATGACCAGAGTTGGCTTTCTGGACCGCATCCATGGAAAGGGTTCGTATGGTGTTGATGCAGAGGTCATCACGCGTTTTCCGGGTTTCTGTCATGGTGGTTTTTCTCCTTACATGGTGAATGTTTGAATCATTGTCTGATGGTATTATAACGTTTACTTTTTATAAAGCTCTCAAGTGCTCAGGTTTCAGTGAAATTTTTCCGGCCAGAGCCTTTTCAATCATTTCAAGGGTCTTATTTTTGTCTCCCGGAAGTTTGGCCTTGATGGGCAGGTAATTTGACGCATGGTTTGAATGGAACATGCCGTTGGATAGATGGGTGGACGAGATCATCACTCCAAGTTCCTGCAAAAGTTCCTTGGCTTCCAGCACCGGGAACTTTCCGGCCAGATGGTCCTTGTAAAGGGGTGTGCCCGGAGTGAGCATCAGGCTCAAGGCACCCACAAACTCGGGGTCAATGGCCGAAAGGACCCGCCCTGTTTCCCGGGCATGCTCCATGGAACGTTCCCGACCGGCTATGCCCAGAAGCACTGTGACGGATAATTTTATCCCGGCCTGTCTGATTTTTCGGCCCATATCGATCATGCGCCCCGAATCAGCCCCTTTGTTGATCCGTGAAAGGGTTACATCATCACCGGACTCAAGGCCCATGTAAGCGATGGTAAGGCCAAGAGCCTTGAGCTCTTTGAGCTCTTCCACGGTTTTTTTGCTGATACTTTTGGTGTTGGCGTACGTCCCCACCCGTGTGACCCAGGGCAGTCGGCGTTTGATTTCTCCGAGAATACGGATTAACCGCTTCTGGGGAATGATCAGGGCATCTCCGTCACAGAGAAACAGGCGGTCACTGCGGCGGTGGTTTTTTGCGGCATACTCGATATCCGCCATGATCTGCTGGTCAGATTTGATTTTAAAAATTCGTTTTTCCTTGTACATTTCGCAGAATGTACATTTGTTGTGCGAGCATCCCACGGTCACCTGGAGAAGGATGCTGTAAGCTTCTGACGGGGGCCTGAAAATCATCCCCTCGTAATGCATGCCGTCATAATTCATAAAAAAAACTCCTGTATAAATACATCTTAACCCGTGTTCAATAAGGTGAAGGTATTCATTTGATTAACAAAAATATCCGTACCTTATTACATCATGAACCGGCCTGGACGCAACACATTTATAGACATTTGTCCATCCGTGTCTGTGGTACTATTATTGCCCTGGGACTTGACATTTGGAAAAAGTGTACAAAATTATTCTATATTTCTTGAGGCGCAGGGTCGTGCCGAAGCCCCGAAGTAAACAAAATAAGATCATCATATGAACGTTTTGAAAACGTTATCGTTATTATGCATAAAAAAAGGACAGGAGTTGACATGGAAAAAAAAGAAACACGACAATTTAAAACAGAAGTTCAGCAATTAATGAATCTCATTGTAAATTCCCTTTATTCCCACCAGGAAATTTTTTTGAGGGAACTGATTTCCAATTCATCCGATGCCCTGGATAAATTGCGTTTTAAGGCACAGACCGAGCCGGACATCATTGGCGATGATCCGGATCTCCACATTCGGATCAGCACCGATAAAGACAAAAACACCATTGAAATATCCGATAACGGCATCGGGATGACCTATGACGAAGTCAATGAAAACATTGGAACCATTGCCAAAAGCGGAACCGCAGCATTCATGGCTGCGCTTGAAGAGGCCAAGAAAAAAGACAGTTTGTCGCCTGAACTGATCGGTCAGTTTGGCGTGGGGTTCTACAGCTCCTTTATTGTGGCTGATAAAGTGGTGCTGGTGACCAAAGCAGCGGGCAATGCCAAAGCGGTTCTCTGGGAATCCACAGGTGACGGGTCTTACACCATTGAAGAAACGGAAAAGGAAAAACGCGGGACAAGCATCACCCTTTATCTTAAGAAAATGGATGAAGAGGGCGACGATTATACCGATGAATGGACCCTTCGACGCATTGTTAAAAAACATTCTGATTTTGTGAATTATCCCATCCTGATGAATGTGGAAAAAACCGAGCCTCTTCCCGAAGATCAGATCATCAAGGACAAAGATGGCAAGCCCATCGGAGATACCACAAAAAAAGTTCAAGTGGACGACACCTTGAATTCCATGAAAGCCATCTGGGCAAGGGACAAGGATGATGTCACCGATGAAGAACATGAAGAATTCTACAAGCATCTGAGCCATGACTGGAATCCCCCCCTTGAACGCCTGCACATGAAATTCGAGGGAACAACCGAGTACACGGCGCTTCTTTATATTCCTTCAAAAGCACCCTTTGACATGTTTTACAAAGATCGTAAAAATGGTATGCATTTATACTGTAAACGCGTCTTTATCATGGATGACTGCAAGGAACTCATGCCCGAATATCTTGCCTTCATCAACGGGGTTGTTGACGCACCGGATCTTAACTTGAATGTCAGTCATGAAATCCTTCAGCAGAATCGACTGGTCACCAATATCAGAAAAAATCTTGTTAAAAAGCTTTTCGATGTTTTTTCCAAAATGGACAAGGAAAAATATGACAATTTCTTCATGGAATTCGGTCAGGCCATAAAATCAGGAATTCCCATGGATTTTGAAAACAAGGACAAGCTGGCCCATCTTATCCGGTATAAAACCACCCGGTCCCAAGGGAAGCTCGCATCCCTTAAAGACTATATTGAAGGCATGAAAGAAGGGCAGGAATTCATTTATTACATCACCGGTGAAAATCTTTCGGCGCTGATGAACAGCCCCCATTTGGAAGCCCTCAAGGAAAAAGACTATGAAGTCCTTCTGATGACGGATCCCGTGGATGAATGGGTGGTTCAGAATCTCACGGAATATGAGGGGAAAAAACTGAAGAGCGCTGAAAAAGGTGATCTCGATATTGATAAAGTTGATGACACGAAAAAAGAAGAATATTCAAAACTTTTTGACTTCATCAAAAGCAAACTGGATGAGCAGGTCAAAGAAGTGAAGGTGTCTTCCAGGCTGAAAAATTCCGTATCCTGTTTATCCGGAGATGATTACGGAATGAGCGCTTACATGGAAAAAATCATGAAGTCAACGGGTCAGGAGATGCCTAAACAGAAGCGGGTTTTGGAACTCAATATTAATCATCCCGTAATGACCCGAATGAAAACCCTTTTTGAAACCGATACCAAGAACAGCATCCTTGTGGACTACTGCCATCTGTTTTTGGATATGGCCATCATCAGTGAGGGTGGGAAAATCGATGATCCAGCAGACTTTTCAAAACGCGTGGGAGATTTGATGACAAAGGCCATTTAATCGAAAAAGCCTTGGCTTGGAGGATTGACATCTTCTTTTGCTTGTAATACCGTCATTCACATATGATTGATCTGCCGCCTTTCACCCTTGAAAGGCGGCTATCTTTGTTTGGAGCTCCGGTCAGAAAAACAGACATCGGGGCGGTAATCCCACAAACGTTTCGATGATGACTTGAACGGGTGTCATTCATGTGGATTGATATGAAGAAATTGGTTTTGGGTGTCAAGAGGCTTAGTTACGGCCTCGTCATCATGTTTATTCTTTCGGGAACAGCAAATGCACAGCGACTCAGCGTCTCTGTAAATTCGGCGAATGTCCGTATCGGACCCGGAACGACATACGATATTGCATGGGAAAATCTTGATAAAAATTACCCCCTTCTTGTGTTGGATCAAAAAGATGGCTGGTACTACATCCGGGATTATGAGGATGATGTGGGCTGGATTCATGAGTCCACGGTGTCTGCCCAGGATTCGGTAATCACAAAAAAAGATAACTGCAATGTGCGTTCGGGCCCTGGAACCGGTACTCCCGTTGTTTTTGTGGTCAATAATGGCGTACCGTTCAAGGTTCTAAAACGAGAGGGGCAATGGATCAACATTCAGCATTCGGACGGAGACTCGGGGTGGGTTCATGAGGCCCTTGTCTGGTAGAAAAGGATAGATAAATGACAGGAAAAACAGATGCACATGGAAAACGCATCGTGGGTATCGGATCGGCTTTGATTGATGTGCTTGCCCAGGTTAGTCAGGATTTTTTGAATGATATCAGTGATGTCAAGGGCGGCATGACTCTGGTCGAAAGCGCGTTTATCGATGACGTGATCAGCAGACTGCCTGTGAAGCCGGACATTGTGCCGGGCGGGTCGGCCTGTAATACGATTATCGGCATCGGACGACTGGGCGGTAATGGCAGCTTTGTAGGTCAATGCGGCGAGGATGACTTTGGCGCGCTGTTTGAGCAAGGCCTTTTGAACAGCGGAGTAAAGCCCCAGCTTTTCAAGTCCAAGACCCCCACCGGACGAGTGGTTTCACTGATAACTCCGGATGCTCAGCGTTCCATGTTTACCTATCTGGGTGCTTCAGCGGAAATGAATCCGGCACTGATTACGGAACAATGTTTTGCCGGTGCATCGGTTGTCATGATGGAAGGGTATCTCCTTTTTAATCAAGAGCTGATGATGGCAGCCCTGAATGGGGCAAAAAAAGCCGGAGCCAGGATTGCCCTTGATCTTGCAAGTTTTACGGTGGTTGAGCAATCTTTGGATTTTTTAAAGGAAAATGTTCTGGAATCTATTGATATTCTGATCGCCAATGAAGACGAAGCCAAAGCATTCACAGGCTTTTCCGATGAAGCAAAGGCTTTGGACACCTTGGCAGCGCACGCTGACATCGCCGTTCTTAAAGTGGGAGCTCGGGGAAGTTATATTTCCCACCATGGAGAAACAGTGAGAGTCGATCCTGTAAAAGGGAATGCCCCCGTGGACACAACGGGAGCCGGAGATCTCTGGGCCGCTGGTTTTTTATATGGACTTACCCAGGGGTATTCCATGGAAAAATGCGGAGCCCTTGCTTCGTCATGTGGGTATGAGGTGTGTCAGGTGACGGGGGCAAGTATTCCTGATGATGGATGGCGTAGAATTAAAACACGACTAGTGTGATGATTATGGCATGTTTTTTATGAAAGTGATTAGGGAGGAAAAATGGCACAGGTATCACTGGCACGTAAAAAAGAACTAAATGAACCGGATGAGTTTATTACATTGTCCAACAAGGCCCTGGAATATTCCCGACAGAATAAATCGATGATCATGTCAGTTGTCATCGGGGCACTTGCTCTGATTATCGTGATTTCAGGGTATCAATACTATGCCCAGAGTCGGGGAAACAAAGCTTTCGCCCAATATGCATCGGATATGGCCTGGTATGAAACGGCTTTAAAAGAAAAAAAAGGTGACGTTCCATTAAAAGATGTCAAGGAAAAGGGAGACTCTTTTCTGGGAAAGTATGCTGGAACAACAGCGGCCATGCTCGCCCAGGCAAAGTATGCCGGCATATATTTCAAGGAAAAGGATTTTTCTGCAGCTGAGAAACTTTATAACGATTTGCTTTCCGAATCCAAGCCTGGGACGGCATTGAGAAACATCAGTCTTTGTGCTCTGGCCCAATGTTATGAAGCCATGGATAAAACAGATCAGGCTGTTGCCAGGTATCAGGAACTTTTATCCGGGGAAAATGAGATCAAAAAGGACGAGGCTCTATTTCATCTTGGACTCATTTACGAGAAAAAAGGGGATCAGGCCCAAAGCCGCGACGCTTATTCAAGACTTGCCAAAGAATTCTCAGATTCCATGTATGTTGAAATGGCCAAAGAAAAAGTTGACGGATGAAAATCAGGCAAGAAAGAAACACAGGTAAGAAGAGGGGGAAAGTTAGAGCCAGACATGGGGGAAGGGGGTTGTCTGGCTCTGGAGAGAAGGATAAATAACTACTTGGTGGTGCGCATTGAATCATTATTGCAATAGCCTTGCCATTCTGTAGATTTTGAAAAATTAAATTATTCCAAATATAATATGCCAAGTTATTATAGTGAGATAGTTCAATGTAAACGGATGTAGCGCGGGCTTATTTCTGTTTGTTCGAATGAACAATATTCCCCTAAAAAGTTTATAATTTTGAACATTCGATTTTATTCTGCTTGAAAACAACTTTTTCTCTTTTAACATGAGGGGATTAGGCGAGTTCAAAAATATAAACCATAGGGTTTACGAAAATGAACAGGATGGCATGTGAATGCTTTTTCCATGGCCAATCGTCGACTTTTTGCGAGTTCATCAGAATGTGACGTTAAGAATAAATATGTTTTGTTGCGGCTTCGCCGTGTTAAGGGCCCCGGGTCTTATTGCAGGATATCTCCAACACGGATCCCATATTTTTTCATTTTTTGATTGAGGCCGCTTTTTCCAATTTTAAGCAGCTTTGCGGCATGCGTTTGGATGCCATTGGCTTTTTCAAGTGCATGGATGATCATCTGCTTCTCAACCCCGGAAAGGGTCGCATAAAGTCCTGATTCCAAGCTCATTTCAGGAGCTGGAAAATTTTGGGATGAGGATTCGAATATATCTTTCGGTAGATCACACGGTGATATGTATTCGCCTGTACACAATATCATTGCCCGCTCAATCGTGTTTTCAAGTTGTCTGACATTCCCTGGCCATTTTGATTCAAGGAGAATTCGCTCACATTCGGGTGCGATTCCCTTGAGTGTCCGACCGGAAATGTTTTCTTCAGAAAAGGTATTGAAGAAATGATGGGCCAGGAGATGAATATCTTCGGGCCGCTCACGCAAGGGTGGGAGATGGATGTACACCACATTCAATCGATAATAGAGATCTTCTCTGAAACGACCGAGCTTGACCTCATCCTTCAGAATTTTATTGGTGGCGGTGATCAAACGGAAATTGACCTTTACAACAGATGTCCCCCCCACACGCTCAAAACTTTTTTCCTGAATGACTCGAAGGATTTTAACCTGAAGATTTTGGCTCAGTTCTCCGATTTCATCAAGAAAAAGAGTCCCGGTGTGGGCCAGTTCAAATCGACCTTTTTTCATGGTAATGGCACCGGTAAAGGCCCCTTTTTCATGGCCGAATAATTCGCTTTCAAGGAGGGACTCGGAAAGGGCCGAACAGTTGACGGCTATAAAAGGGTTGTGTCTTCGGGGACTATTAAAGTGGATAGATCGTGCGATAAGTTCTTTACCCGTTCCGCTTTCCCCTTCCACAAGAACATGTGCTGATGTGGGGGCCACTTTGTTGACAAGGTTGAGCACCTTATGCATGGATTTACTTTTACCCACAATATTCCCAAAACTGAATTGAGATTTGACAACATTTCTAAGTCGCTTGTTTTCCTGAACAACACGGGAGTGATTAAGGGCTTTGTTGACAAAGATCAGCAACCGGTTATTGTCAAAAGGCTTTTGGATATAGGTAAATGCACCCTTCTGCATGGTTTCGACAGCTTTTTCAACGGACCCGTGGGCTGTCATCATGATAACCGGAATATCCGGCCAACCTGATCTGACTTTGTCAAGAAGGAACAATCCATTCATTTCGGGCATTTTCATATCCGTGATAATAAGGTCAATATCCGAATCCTCAAGAATGGCAAGGGCTGTCTGGCCGCTTTCAGCCGTTAAAATGTTGAAGCCTTCTTCTTCAAGTATCGTCCTTAGAAGGGACAGATAATTGATTTCATCATCGACAATTAAAATGGTATCCATGGGACCTCACGTCTGGAATGGGTGATGCATATTAAACAGGTGCGTGGTTTGCCGGTCTCAATAACCCATGGTCTTTCCCATGGATTGCTTTGTCAGTTCATGCATGTCGAAATGAATTCAACGGGAGTGGTCGTCAGATGGTCATGCCTGGAAAACAACACTCCGTAATCGACTCATGCGTGTGGATCTTTAAAAAGTAACAAATCAAAGTTTTTCATTTTTTTAAAAGAAATTTTCTGATAGTATAAGTCATAAATAAATAAAACATTATCAGAATAAATTATCTTAGGTGATCATGTCTACCATCTTCTTTCTTTTAAGTCTGTGTCGTATAGAAAAACTGATCCTCAATGTCAATATAAACAGTGCGACATGCAAAATATTCTGTCAATGCTTATTGCATCCCTTTAAAAAAGTGTCACTAACTACCCTGTATAACGGGTTTTTTAAATATTTTTTTAGAAAGCCCTACAAGATATAGTGGCGCTATCAATAAAACGATCAATATAATGTAATTGTATAAAATTTCTATATAATTTGCTTGACTTAAGGATAACAACATATAATTATCATTAACAAGTGCTCATACAATGACAATGAATATCGAATTTAAAACCGCTGTAAATTATTATAAGGCCGGTCATACAGGATATAGGTTAATGGCAAAGAATTCTTTAAAAACAATTCGCGAGTCCATGTTGATGAGTAAAGCGGAGCTTGCCAGAAAAGCAAATGTTTCTCCTATTACCATTGATCGTATTGAAAAAGGCCTGCCGTGTCGTATGGAGACCAAGAGAAAAATCATATTGGCCTTGAACTATAAACTTACTGATAAAGACAAGATTTTTGGTGAATAAGGGCAAATTATGGGATTTGGAAGCAAAAAGAATCTGGTTGGTCTGGATATAGGTTCCAGTGCAATTAAAGTTGCGGAAATATCGGAATCGAAAAGCGGACCGGTACTCAAAAAATTCGGAATTGTGGATATGCCCCATGGTGCCATTGAAGAGGGCATTATCAAGGATCCTGAAGAAGTTGCCGATGCAATACGTCAGCTTTTTCGTACCTTTAATATCAAACAGACCAATGTGGCCATTTCCATCGGTGGCTATTCTGTGGTCGTAAAAAAGATCAATGTCCAGACCATGTCCGAAGAAGCCCTTCAGTCAACAATTCATTTTGAGGCTGAACAATACATTCCCTTTGATATCAGCGATGTTAATCTGGATTTTCAGATTCTGGGGGACAGTGAGCACAATCCCAATCAGATGAGTGTTCTGCTTGTGGCTGCAAAAAAGGAAATGATCGCGGATTATGTGAACGTTCTTGAGATGGCCAATCTCAGCCCCTGTATTGTTGATGTTGATGCATTTGCTTTGCAGAATATTTATGAAGCCTGTTATCTGGATGCTGAAGACCCTGGTGATGAATACGCTGCCCTGATTGATGTGGGGGCAGGGAAAACCACATTGAATATTCTCAAAGGGAGCAGCTCCTTGTTCATGAGGGACGTTTCCCTCGGCTGCAATCAGATTAACCGTAAAATAGCCTCCCTTATTGATTGCTCGATTGAAGAAGCCGAGGAAATCAAACTTGATGATGAGCATTCAAAAATATCCCAGGAAGATCTTCGTGAAATCATATCGACGGTGACAGGTGACTGGTGCACTGAAATCAGCCGTGCACTGGACTTTTTTTATTCAACCTATCCCGAAGGGCGTATCAGCCGAATTATTTTGAGCGGTGGTGGAGGAAATATTTCCGATTTTAGAAAACTGCTTGCTTTGAGAACATCAACGGAAGTTGAGGTGGTTGACCCATTTAAAAAGGTCTATGTGAACAACGATCGGTTTGATAAGGATTACATGGACCAGATGGCTCCACAAAGTGCAATATGCATGGGGTTAGCAATAAGGAAAGTGGATGACAAATGATACGAATAAACTTATTACCATTTCGCGCCGCTAGAACGAAAGAGAATGTCAGACGCCAGGTTTCGATCTTTATTCTTCTAATTATCCTGTTGCTGGTTGGCATGGGTGCCTACAGATTACATTTGGGTATTAAGACCAATGAAGAAAAAAACAAAACACAGGCCATCAAAACTGAGTTGGAAAAATATACACAAAAGGCCAAGGAAGTCGATCTGATTAACAAGGAAAACGAGACGCTGCAGAAAAAAATCAATATTATCGGCGAACTCGAAAAGGTCAGGAAAGAACCCATTCTCCTCTTTGAAGCGCTGACAGATGTTTTTATCGAGGAGAGAATGTGGCTGACCAACTTTGATGTCAAAGATAAAGGTATTGTCATCAAAGGCATGGCCCTTGATGAAATTACTGTTGCTGATTTTACCAAAAGATTGCAAAACTCGGCTTATTATGACGATGTTGTCTTGAAATTTTTGAAACAAATAGTAGCAAATGATATAAAGATGAAATCATTTGAAATCAGTGCAAGCATTGCCAAGGTAGACACTAAAAAAACAAACATCGATAAGGCATTGAAATAATGAAAAAAATCGAATTAACATCTAAGACATTCGAACCGATGTTTAAAAAAATCGAAGAGTTGGATAAAATCCAGAGATTATTCATATGTGTTTTCACCATAGCCCTCTTAGGGGCAGCATTCTTTTTTTTATCAGCGAAGCCAACGTTGGACAAGATTGCGCAATACAGGTCGGAATATGAATCAACGGAAAAAAAATTGAACGTTGCAAAAAGGAAAGCGGCTCAGTTGGTTCAGTTACAGAATGAACGAAAAATGAAGGAAGCTGAATTTAGAAAGGTAATGAAAGCCTTGCCTGAAAAAAAAGAAATTCCGTCATTGTTGACAAGCATATCACAATCCGGGCAGGATACCGGAATGGAATTTCAGTCATTTGAACCGAAAAAGGAAGTGAATCAAGGGTTTTACGGTGAGATACCCGTTGATATAAGCATGCTTGGGGATTACCATAATACGATCATGTTTATTGATAAGGTGACCAGTTTAAATCGAATCGTGAATATAAAAAATATTCAGATGGCATCATCGCCTTCAAAGGATGGCGGTAAAATGAAGATTAAAACCTTATGTCAGGCTGTGACCTATAAATTTGTTGAACAACAAGAGGCTGTACCGTCAAAAGATAAAAAAACGAAAAAAAAAAGGTAGGAAAAGATAATTAATATTCACACTAACTCAATAAAAGTGTCATTATGATTAAAAAAATAATTACCATAGGTTTTATGCCGTGTTTACTGATTATTTTCTTATCCGTTGTCGGATGTGAAAAGCAGGATAAGGAAATGACTCCTGAACACGTGGATGTTAAATCATTCAAAATTGAAAAAATGGATGATCAGGTGAAACGTGATGATTCTCAAGTCATAGATGTCAATGAAAAAATAGAGGGTCAAACAAACAAGGTTGTATCGACTCCTGTCGATGGACCAGAGGCACCGACAGAGATGCATGAGAAAAATGCGGATGGAGAAATTTTAAAATCCGTAACACCCCGGGATGACCAGGGCGGCAGAGTCACCGATGAAAAGTCGACGATGAAAAAAGATATCGTGATCTCTCCTGCGCTTGGCTTGGAAAGCGACGGGAAATTCGATATAGAACTCGCATACAATCCTGCGGGACGAATCGACCCCTTTGAGCCCCTTTTTCAGCCCAAACAGGAATCCTATTTGGAGAATACCGGTAAAAGCCAGACGATCAGGGATGCCAGGCGTGGAAAACTGACTCCTTTGGAAAAACTGGATATCGGTCAATTAAAATTGACTGCTATCATACAGGGGGCGCAACGAAGTGTTGCCATGGTTCAGGAATCAACGGGTAAGGGACATGTCGTGAAGAAGGGTACTTATATCGGTATTAACTCTGGACGAGTTGTTGAAATTTCAAAAAACATTGTTGTGATCGAAGAAGAAGTTGAAGATTTGTTAGGTAAAATTATTGTACGAAAAAGGGAACTGAAGCTTCAAAAACCTCTTGGAGAAATGTGATATGCTTTACACAATTTCGAAATTTTTAAAAAACGGGGCACAGGCATTGCTGGTTGCTCTTGCATTGGTGTTGATCGTCACAGGATGCACTGCCACCAAAAAGGGTGGAGTTACTGCCTCTGATTCTGCTACAAACGGAGATAGAACCATTAACAGCATATCCGTTTCCGATGAAGCAGGTGCTTTAAAAGTCAACATTCAGGGGAACAGCCCCTTGAGGTATACGTCGGTTAAGCAGGCCTTTCCCTTAGGCATCGTCCTCTATTTCCCTGGGACAAAACTTGAGAATATCGACTCGGAGTATCCTCCTGAAGGCACTATCCTGAGCGCCATCAAGACCTCACAGCAGAGCCATTCGGCCGGTTATGATTCAAGAATTAAAGTTCTTCTGAACAGTGATGTTGATTATGACATTATCCGTGAAGAAAATGGCCTTATCGTAAACCTTACGAAACCGGCTGGTGAGGGTAGTGAAAGCGTGTCGGTTGGTGAGGCTGCCCAAGGGGACATGGACGGCGTTTCCGGCCAGGAAGATTTCGTTATCAATGAATCCGGGATCGTATCCGAAGAGCCTGTCACATTAGAAGAAGGGATTCAAGCTGTTGAAGAGCCCATGGAAGAGTATCCCCTTGAGACGGAGATGGATACTCAGGCTGTCAATGACACCGGAATGGTTGAGGAACCGGATGCCATTGCTGAAAATGCAGTTGAAATTACCGATGATTCTTTTGCTGCGGACTCCGAAGGTGGCGTTGAAATGGTTGAACCAGTCGCTGCAGTTCCTGACGTATCGTTTGGTCAGGAAGGTGACGCAGCACTTGCCACTCAAATTATATCCATTGATAAAATCATAACTGACGACTCAGCTGACATCCATATTGATGCAGACGGAAAAATTGAAGATTATAAAATATTCACCATTCCTGGAACGGATCAAAAATCAGGACGAATCGTTTGCGATGTCTATAAAATTAAAGGAATCAATACAAAAGGCGAGCAAAAGATTCTTGTCAATTCAAACGGTATCCAGACGGTTAGATATTTTAATTCTCCTGACAAAATGAGGGTTGTTATCGATGCCACTGATAACAATATTCTCAATGCCTATACTGTTGATTCAGGGACACGTGGCCTGATCATTCATATTGGCGCTGCGTCCGTGGCTTCCGATGCCAGCGAACAGGGTGTTTCAGCTTTAGACAATGCTCCTGCCGAAGACGTATATTACGATAACGAATCGTCAATGGGAACAGAAGAAGTCATTACGGAAGAAACAACCGAGGCCATGGCCGATGACGTCCCAGCCGTGGATGAAATGCACAATGACTCCCTTGACGTTTCAAGCAAAGGCACAAGTGAACCGACAATGGGCGAAGACGCTGAGGTTGTAGAAGATATTCAGGAAGCTGCGCCTGTTGTGGATCAAAACCCTCCGTCCATTGACTCTGAAACAGCAGGGGCGGTTTATGTTAACACTGATTCCGGTGATATTGAGGACGATACAATGGGTGGGCAAGACGTGACGGACATGTCAGAACCATCTGTTGCACCTGCCGCTGGAATGTCATGGGTTAATCAGATCGATTTTACATCTGAAAAAGCAGGCAAGTCGGCTATCATCATTGGAACCACGCATCAGGTGGAATATAAGGTTTCGAAAAAGGATGACAGAACCATTCATTTCAGGCTTTATGGCACTAAACTTCCCAAGACCAGGAAGTATCCCTTTATCACAACGCGTTTTGAAAGCGCAGTGAATCGGATTATCCCTGTCCAGACACCGGCCATGGGCGACAATTCTCTGTTTATTATTGAACTTCGGGAAGCGGTGCCCTACTATGTTGATCAGCAGGGAAGTACAATCAAAATTAATTTTGAAGCGTCATCCGTTCCTCCCCAGCCCGAGGACATGGCCGGACTTCCCTTGTGGAAGGAAGTATTGAGTAAGACACCTGAGATAAAAGACATTGAAATGGAATTTGCCCATCAGAAAGACGTGATTACGGAGCCCTCTGATGCTGAAATAACATCCATGGATGATACGGGTGTCACTTCGGATACAGGTTCCGGGGCTGAAATGAAAATGTCCGAGGGAGAAGAAACAAGCACGGTAACCTCTCCGGTTGAAACGCCTGAAGAGCCAATGGTGGCAGATACGGAAGATCTGGCACGTGAAAGCGAAGGCCTTGTGGCACCACCCGCCAAAACCATGCCGGTCGCACCGATCGAACCCATCGAAGACGGTGAAGGTTTAAACTCAATGATGGGTGATGGTGGTTTTGTCAGCTGGTCGCAAAAAAAGAAATACACGGGTGAAAAAATTTCTGTAGATTTTTTTGAAACCGATATAAAAAATGTCTTTCGAATTATCAGGGCCGTCAGCAGTCAAAATTTTGCCATCGATAAAGATGTGGATGGAAAAGTGACCATGACTCTGGACAAACCCGTGCCCTGGGATCAGGTTCTGGATCTTGTCCTTAAAATGAATATGCTTGGAATGGTTACCGAGGGCGGGATTAATAGAATAGCCACACTTGAAACGTTGAAACAGGAAGAGCAAAAACGGCTTGAGTACATAGCGGCAGAAGAGCAGACAAAACTAAAGAAAAAATCCCTTGAGCCAATTTTTACTGAATACATTCTGATCAATTATTCAAATGCAGAAAAGGAAATTCTGCCCCATATCGAAAAGCTTATGACGGCTGATAGAGGCAAAATAAGCGTTGATAAACGAACCAATCAGATTATTCTGACCGATACAAAAGAAAAAATTAAACAGGCAAAAGAGCTGATCCAAAAGCTCGACAAAATTACTCCCCAGGTGATTATTGAAGCACGAATTGTTGAAGCCACGACAACCTTTTCTCGAAGTCTGGGAACGGAGTGGAACTTTAATTCCAATCCTAATTTTGATGTATATAATGATACGCTGGGGGGCACTTACGGATATCAAGTGGCCATGAACAATAAAGTGGCAGCTGATTCGAGTATCGGTATCAATTTCACCCGTCTCACAGGGGCTCAGTTTCTTCTAAATGCAAAACTTCTTGCCATGGAAAGCAAAGGCGAAGGTAAGATTATCAGTGCCCCCAAAGTCCTGACCATTGATAATAAGGAAGCAACGATTATTCAGGGTGTTGAAATTCCTTTCGCGACATACAGTTCCGAAGGCACCAAGACCATGTTCAAAAAAATCGAACTTAAACTGTCGGTCACACCCCATGTGACTGCAGACAATAAGATTTCCTTGAAAGTTCTGATTGATAAGAATGATGTGGGTGGATTAACGGATCTGGGGCCGACCATTACAACTAAAAAAGTTGAAAGCGAACTTTTGATCAATGATGGGGATACCATTGTTATCGGGGGTATCATCAAATCAAACAAAAACGTGACCGAAGAAGGCTTTCCATTTATTTCAAAATTGCCCGTGATCGGTTGGTTGTTTAAGTCAAAAATACGGTCCGAAGACAAACAGGAATTGCTTGTCTTTTTATCGCCACGAGTTGTAAGTTACGAAGATACAGCCCGATAATTTGAAAATATTGGGCACAACGCCTGTGTCGTAATGGAGGAGAAAGGTTAAATGAAGCTATTTGTCAATATAATCAAAACGTTATGTCTATTTATGCTGATTGTGATCGGTGTTGGCTGTGGTGATGAAACAAATACCTTGCCATGGGATGACAGTCTGGGAATATTTCCAAAAGTGTATGACCTTTCGAACCCCGCAAGACCTTATGTCATTGAAATCACGTTTGCGCCTTTTGATGAACAAGGCAACCCCTATGGTTCCGGAAGTAATGCCCTGATTTGGCTTAATGATGGTGCAGAAGGATACCTTTCATTGGAAGATCATGATCCAGGTTTTATGATGGCGATTGATTTTACAGATGATGACGGTTCTGTAAATTGTTGGTACGTGCCCTCTAATCGTGAAGAAACTGTTACGATCTATGCAAGCGCAGATCAATACCCCCATACAAATTATGTCATAGCGCAAATATTTATTATCAATCAGGTTATTGATGCGAAATTTGCCTATGATACAACCAATTTGGCAGTTTATTTTTTAAATGATTCCGTGCCAAATAGCGGTGGTACACTTACCTATTCATGGGATTTTGGCGATGGTTTTTCATCAACTGCAGAAAATCCCACCCATACCTATGCTGCGGCCGGGACCTATCGCGTTGAATTGGTTGTGACTGATGGTGCCGAAACTGATTCAACAAATTTTAATGTTACGGTGACTGCGGCCCCATGATTTTTTAAAGGGTTGATAGTGCCAAGTTTTGGACATATCAACCTGAACGTAATTGGTTTGTATCAATAGACAGGTTATATTAGCGCCTATTACAACGACTAATTGAAATAAAAAGGCCCGCTTTAGGAATAAAGCGGGCCTTTTTTACTGTATCTATAGATTGCCAAATTAACGCGGTGAAATAATCCGGGAATCTTTTTTTGATTCGTGTTCGCGCTGGAGTTTCCTGAGGTTTTCAAGGACCTGCTCAGTGGCTTCTTCCATAGCTGAGGGAAATTCCTTGATGGCTGCATCCAGATTGTCTGCTTTGAGTTGGGCCTGGATGGGGATGGGACCCTGGGGCGACATCAGCTGCGTGTGACCGACATACACGGACTTACGAGAGGTATCGCTGGAGCCGTCGATTGTAACAGGAATAAGAACCCTAATGGAAGCAACTTTGAGATCCGTGATGGCTTCTTCACGGTAAAGATTTGTGTGATCCACGGTAAAATCAATGCCACTATTCATGAAAAAAATCCTTTCTCTTTTGATACCTGTATTCATTTAAATTAGTCATATACTGGTGTCATGCCTATCATGTTTGATCCTAAAAAAAAACCATTTCTTTTTTTAAACAGTATACCAAGGTTTTATATTTTAAATCATGTTCAGCTATGATAACAGAATTATATATAAGAACATTGTTATGAATTATTTCTTGCATGTTTGATTTAAGGCCGGTAAACATACATATATCCATGCTGTTGGCGATCCAAAAGAGTCAGCCCCGAAGAGGCGTCTCTCGTAGGCGTACTCGAAAAGGTGCAAAATGACCATGAAACACGTGATGATGGTAAACGTCTTCTTGTTCGTATCGTTTCAATGCTGGTAAAGATGTCATCGGCATCGATGCAGGTTCGCGAAAGTATCGAGTACGCGTACGAGTACGAATAATTTGGAAGTACGTCGCCAACCAACAGCTGGAGGCGACGCATAAAACTACGCGCCTCAGCTTGGCAGTTTATCCTGTAGGGATGTTTTTCAGTCACATAACATAACACATAAAAAGGACAGGAATATGACCTTAAACGGTGTGAAACAAACGATGATGTGCTTGGTGGTTCTTACCTTGGCCATGCACGTCACTGCAACACAGGGATGGGCATCGAGCAGTCTTGCTGTAAAAAAGGCCTTATTTCAAAAAGCTGAACTGGCCATGCAGGAAGCGGATACAAACAAAACACGTTTTTTTGCACCTAAAACTTTCGGCCAAGCCATGGATTTATATAAATCCGCAGAAAATGATTATGCCCATGAACGGTCCATGAAAGATATCAACGATAAAATGGACCAAGCCGTTTTGATGTTCAATTCCGCCGTTAAAATAAGCGATGACGCAGCAAAAATATTACAAGATGCGGATATCGCCAGGAATAATGCACACAAGGTCATGGCGTCCAGATATAAGCCCAATGAATGGGATGAGGCGGAAAACACGTTTAAGAGGGCCATTGCAAAATTTGAGAAGGGTGACAAAGAAGACGCTCAGGTTCTTTCCCGAGAAGCAGAAGCACTGTATAAAATTGTTGAAAGGCATACCATTGTTTACAGTTACATGGCTGAGATCTGGGATACTCTTAAAAAAATCGAGACCATGAAAGACAAGGACCTCCTGGCCCCCAAAACTTACAACAAGGCCTTGGAACTTGCCAGGCAAGCCCAATCGGAACTCGAAAGGCAGGCCTATGGCAATGAAACTGCAAAGGCACTGATCAAAGAAGCTCTTGATCAAGCAAAATACGGTCTTAAATTGTCAGAGTGTATCAAGGCGTTGAAGGACGAAGGCAAGACGTGGGAGGATTTATTTTTGGACGCCAAGATTCCCCTGGAATCCATGGATAGTATCATTCATAAATCTTAAATGGTCATGTTTAATGAAGCCACCGCCGTCAGGTTCTTTTCATGGTCTTTAATATAGAATTTTATAAGGATGAGTGCCTTTTCGGCGGGCACAGCCCGCCCTACGAGGTCTTTCGCAATATTTCATAATCAGGTAATGCACACGGCGGTTTCTGATCATGAAAATGAATAGGTACCATGAGTCCCATACGTCTCATAGATCCTATAAGTCCCATAAGTTCCATAACAGCCAGCATCAAATAAACCCCATATCCGACAAAAATCCATACCAAGCCTTGCCCCGAATCTCTCCATTGAAGATCAGCCAGTGCCCGCCGGTCATATAATGATATCGTTTGAACCCCCATTGTTTTTGAAGACCTTGAATATACTCAAAGGGACAAAGGCGGTCTCCCCGGGAAGCGACAAACAACATCTTGTCCGTGGAAAGAAGGGGGCGGTGGTTTAGGGGTGAGTGCAGTTCCCACACCTTTCTTATTTTTTCCATAAACACCGCATCCACGGGAAAGGACAATTTGGCAAATGAGGGGCCATAGGGTTTTGAGAAATTAACGGCAGGAACCATCATGGCGGCAAAGGCCTGCTTATCCGAAAGACAGGAAAACAAGGAGGCATTGTAAGCCCCCAGGCTGGCACCGATGATGCCGATGTCTCCGGCATGGTTTTTTTTGAGTATATTCATGCAATGATTTAAATCATTCATGGTCTGGCCCATGGCTTCACAGGTAAACCCCACATGATCCGTTCGAAGGAGGATACCACGGCGGGTTTTCCCCGGGGCGGATCGTCGCCAGTGAAAGGGCGTGATAAACAAGGCCAGATCCAGGCCCATGGTGTACAGTTTTTCCATATTAAACATGCGGTGGGCCTGGGCCGGGTCTCCCAGCATATAGCCATGGAGGCAAAGCAGGGTTTTCCCTGTGGGCTTGGGGTGTACCCATCGAACCAGGTAACCTGTTTTGTTTTTTTCAAAGGAGTCGAACTGGCCTCGGATCAAAGGGTTTTTCACCGAATAGCCACTGTCATAGGCCACGACCTGATATCGGCCGTCACGGTAGGGTTTATCTTCAACCATGCGGTAATCCGGGGAAGTCTCATTCAATGTGAAAAAGCTGGCAGGATCTTCAACGTAACCATTCTCAAAATAAAAATCCACCTGCTGTTCATACGCTTGTCTGGTGATGTTGCGGGTGGGCTGGAAAGGGTGTGCAATGCGCGGGGGAGTCAGGAACATCCAATCCACACACCCTCCAATAAAATCCAGGCTTTTTTCAAAATATCCGGGTGCTTCCAATCGACTGTCTCCTAAAAATTAGCATGACCGATAAACATATAGGTCCCATAAGTCTCATGAGTCCCATAGGTCCCATTACAATCCATCGGTTCCCATTCCAACCCTTCATTTTTACTCATGACCGTGCACCCACGATATTACAGGCCGTTTTCGAGAGGCTGTAAAACCATGCTTGTAAGCCGGATACCCCAAAACAAGCGCCGCATAAACTCTTTGCCCTTTAGGGACCCTGGCTTTTTTCCGCAAGGCTCCGGAAAATTTCAAAGCCAGGGTGAGAAAACCGATGTAGCAGGTGCCAAGGCTCATTGACTGGGCATAGTTCATGATATTTGTGGCGGCAATGTTGCAGTTCTCATTGACAAAACTTGCACCCTTGGGGCCATGGACAAGGATCAGAACCGGTGCACCGTGGAGGATGTAATCCCTTCCTTTTTCCGATTCTCTAATATAGTAATCCATGGGGTCCAGGTAACGGCTGATGCTGTCGGGGAACAGGGTCTTGAGAATGCGATAAACCTGTTTGCCCAGGCCCTTTCGTGTTTTCATGTAAAGGCCTTTGCTGAAGCCGAATACGCTGTTTGAAATGTCATCCAGGATTTTTTTTTGGCTGATCACCGTATAGGCCACATGTTGCCTGTTACTGGCTGTTGGGGAATGACTGGCCAGATCCAGAAGATCCTGGATAGCATCCTGGGGAACCGCTTTGTGTTTAAACTGTCGGATGCTGCGGCGGGATCGGATGATATCATGATACACAGAGGGTTTCATCTGGTCGGGATCGGTTTCTTTAACCTGGAAATAATCCAGGGCTTGATGGTAAATGGCGGCCTGGGGGCAAACAGCCACACAATGACTGCAGCGGTTGCAAAGGTTTGGGGCCACCATGGACGGCTGGCCGTCAACCACTCGCCAGGCGCCGGAAACACATTCGCGGACACAGAGCATGCACAGGTTACATCGGTTTTTTATGCGTCGAATTTTCATGAGATACATTCCACGGTAAGGAGGTTGTTGGTCGTGGTTGCCCGGACCCTTCCCAGCTCTTCAAGCATCTGGATATGGGTGTATATTTCCGATATTGCAAGGTAAAGGTCAAGAAAAAAACGAGGGCCTGAAAGATTGGAAAAATGATCCCTGGCCATGGCATAGATGCTTTTGCCCGGGTTGTTTTGAATAATTTCGAAAATGCTTTGCTGGCGTTTTTCAAAGGAATTTATATACATCTGATGGGTCCGCGAAAAAGTCCGGATGGGTTTGCCGTGGGCAGGATAAACGATTTTGGGGTTGAGGGCCTCAACAATGCGAAGGGACTCGAAAAATTCCTTATGGCTTATCCGTATGGGAAGGCGGTGGCCTTTTTCCAGCATGGGCAAGGCATTGGGTGTGATGTGGCCCAGGATATGGTCACCTGAAAAGAGAATGCCTTCTTTTTCGAGAAATATACAGACCGATCCCCGTGTGTGTCCGGGGGTTTCGATAATTCGCCCCGGGTAATCCCCGAACATCAGGCTCTGGTTGTTCCGGAGGGGCGCATCAACAGGACACGGTCGTGTCATGCGTCTGAGCCACAAAAACATGGGGAGGATTCCCAGTTGCACCGCCTGTGGAGTGCCGGTTAACTTAAGGAAATGGCGGTACGATGAGATGGAGGCATCGGCCCCGGTTTCGATGGCCTGAATATCGCTTGGATGGGCGTGCACCACGGTTTTGTTTGAGTTTTCAGCGATAATGGCGCTGGCTGCGCCATAATGGTCCACATGGCCATGGGTCAGGACAATCCGGTCAATATCCTTGAAGCCCAGGCCGATTTTACCCAGGGCTTTCACAAGAACCTTTGCACTGAGACGGGTTCCGGTATCAAGCAGGGTTAGGGTGTCCTTGCCTTTGAACAGATAAATATTCACCGGCCCGGGTTTTTTACCAAACAGGGGCAGGGTGATTCTGTATATCCCCGGATGTATGATTATAGGATTCAATAGTTCATTGTTTTTCTTGGAAAATCAACCACAGCTGGACTGACCTCATCCACATGGTTTGTCATGATCAGATGCTCCCTGTCCTTGAGTAGCAGATCGTTTTTTTGACAGGTCAGCCGTGAAAAAAAGCTTTCTACATAGTTCTGCGGAAAGATGTGGTCCTGATCAGAATAGACCAGCATAACAGGTACGGCTAATTTTTCAATCGGTTTTGCATGGGGGGATATCATCAGGGAACTATTCCTTTTCAAAGACTTTGATCATGGGGTTGTTTTTTGCCACAAGGCATTTGAACAGATTCAGCCGGTTCAATTGGTTGGTCCCCTCAAAGATCTGGAGCAGTTTGGAATCCCTCAGGATTTTTTCCGCCCTCCGGTCCTGGCGAAGTCCGGACTGGCCCATGATTTCAAGAGCCATCTGGCAGTTTTTCATCCCCATGTCCGTGCCGGTGAATTTGGCTAAAGACCCCCATCCTGCGGTTCGGTGAAACTCGGGATCGCTTTGCCAGTCCAACTGGATTTTTCTGAACAGCCAGGTGGTACTTGCAAGATTCAGGATCATGGGAGCGAATTTATCCAAAAGAATCATGGGCATGTATTTGAAATAATAAAACAGGGGTTTCATCTGGATGGTTTTAAATAGGCCATACATGCCGTTTGCATAATTGGTTTCTATGTATGTCAGACGGGCGATGCAGACGTTTTTGTACATTTCTGCCAGCATGGATTGGGCCCATTCGTGGTTGGCCAAGGTTTTGCCGTTCACTTCGGTTGTCAAGGCAAAGTCCAGGGCTGTTTCGTAAGCTCCCCGTGCTGCTCCCGCACCCCAGGCCGAAACACCGGCACGGGATGAGGCCAGGACATAGTCGAGGATCTGGCCACAGGTTTCTTTGACGCCCCGTTTTTGTTTTCCGGTATGGTCCCTGGACAGAAGAACAAGGTCATCCGGGACAAAGCAGTTATCGAATATGAGTTCGCTGGCAGGGCAGCCCTTGACCCCCATTTTATGCTCCACACGACCAAAGCTGAACCCTTTGCTGCCTGTCTCGACGGCAAGAATAATCATGTTTTCTGATGGTTTTTTAAGGTCCGTGTAACAGATGACCATATGCCATTGGGAAACATGGCCGCTTGAAATGAAGACCTTGCTGCCGTTGATCAGGTATCCTCCCTCAACCTTGGTGGCGGAGCAGGCAACCTTTCCCCTGTCCACCAGTTCGACTTCCTCCACATCGGTGCCTGCACCGGGTTCGGTGATGGCCGTGGACAAAAGACAGGGGACCCCTGTTTTTTCGCCCTGGGCCACCAGGCGGCAGAGCTTGCTGATCAATGAAAGGTTCCAGGATGCAAAAATGGTGGAAACGGCCAGATAGTGCACACAGATCAGATTGGACAATCCCAGGCAGGCTGAGCCGGTTTCTTCCATGAAATAAGACAGGGAGGGGATGTTGTACCCATGACCCCCGAATATTTTTGGGATCCACAGGGTGAAAAAACCCCATTCATTGGCTTTTTTCACAAATTCCCAGGGCAGATAGTCCGGGTCCTTCTGCATGGTTCGGTCAAGCTCTAAAGCATATGGCTCAATCACTTCCTTGTTGAATCGCCTTGCCAGTTCTATGATTTTCCGGGTTTCTTTGATCATGGCCGCGGGTTGGCGTGTGGTTGCTTTGAGACTGCAGGTCATATCATCGAATAATGGTTCTTTTGAAAGATAGGATTTTATCTCGGATCGTGAAATCATGGCACTCCCCTGTGAAAATAAAGAATTTAATTGAAAAATGATCAGATCATGTTTTCAATGAAGGTGATTTTTTTGATGGGTGTTATACCCAAAAGCGCCTGGATGTGCTTGGCATCACGAAATCGTTTTTCCTGGCCGAAATCCTTCATGTAACCCACACCGCCCAGCAGCTGGATGCCATCGGTGGTCAGGTCACAGGCCATGTCCTGGATGTGCAGGGCCGCAGCCCGTGAACGGGTTTCCCATTTGGCCTCAAGGGTGTCAACGGCTTTGCACGCTTTTTCAATGATCATTTCGGCATTGGAAATTTTAATGGCCATGTTGGACAAAATCATTTTAACCTCGGACCAGTTGATGATCTCATGGCCCCCTTGTTCCCGTTTTTTTGCATAATCAAAGGCTTCTTTGAACGAGCCTTTCATCACTCCAAGGGCCATGGATGCGGCGGCCACATGGAGGCGATCCGCCATTTTTTCGAAATAGTCCGACCCTTTACCTTCCTGGCCGATCAAGGTGGCTTTCACATGGTTCAATTCAAGATCAACTGCCGGGCAGGCATGGAGACCCAGGCTGAGTATGGGCTCACTTTTGCTGATGCCCTTGTCTTTAAGATCCACAAGAAAATAGGAATATCGGGTGGAACCGGCAATGCTGGCCGGGATAATGGCTTGTCCGGCCAGATCTCCCAGCACCATGTATTCCAGGGAACCGGACAGGGTATACGCATCGCCTGTTTTTTTGGCCTGGGCCAGGTGCTTGACTTCAGAGGGGTTGTTGAACACGGGCAGTGCAATCAGAAAATCCCTGACCGTTTCCTTTGAGCAGATTCGTTCCAGTTCGGCCTTGCTTCCGGCCTGGATCATCAGTTCCTGGGCTGCGGCATTGGTGAACAGAATGCCTCCCAGGCTGCTGTCTTCCTGGCAGATATTGTCCAGAGTCACGGAAAGGGCGCTCATGCCCTGGTTCATGCCGTTCATGTCCTCGGGAAGGATAATATGGAAAAAATCCACCCCAAATGCTTTTTCAAGGGCATCTTCAAAAAAAGGTCCAAAGGGGTATTTGTCGTTTTCTTCACGGTTGGGTGCCAGCATTTTTTTTGCAAATTCCGATGCGGCCTTGGCCAGCATGGTCAGTTCTTTTTTACTGGTTCTGGGTGCAGTTTTTTTGGCGGCAATTTTTACATCTTTAACATCCACGGATTTGGCCTCTTTTTTGGGAGCAGGAGGTGTGGGTTTTGTTTCAGTGAACTCAACAACATCCTCTTCCAGGGCTATGATCGTTGTTTCTTTTTCGCTGAGCATGGTGTCCTCCTTTATTTATTCATGTTCAAAGACACGAACCTGGGAATGTCCCTGGGCTGCCAGGCATTTGAACAGGTTAATGCGGTTTAGTTGGTTGGTCCCTTCATAGATTTGGAGCAGCTTGGAATCCCTGAGGATTTTTTCCGCCCTCCGGTCCTGGCGCAGACCGGCCTGGCCCATGATTTCAAGGGCCATCTGGCAGTTTTTCACACCGGCGTCGGTGCCGGTGAATTTGGCCAAAGATGCCCATCCCGAGGTCCGATGGAACTGGGCGTCCGTCTGCCCGTCCAGCTGAATTTTCCTGAAAACCCAGGTGGTCACGGGAAGATTTATAATGGGTCTGATGATATAATCGATCACGATTTTGGGCACGATTTTGAAATAGTAGAAAAGGGGTTTGAACTGGATGGTCTTGTACAGGCCGCAAAGGCCGTTGGCGTAATTTGTTTCAACATAGCTGAGTCGAGAGATAGCGACGTTTTTGTACATTTCCGCGAGCATGGCCTGGGCCCATTCATGGTTGACCAGACGTTTGCCGTTCACCTCGGTGTTGATGGCGAAATCCAAGGCGTTTTCAAAGGCACCCCGGGCAGCGCCGGTTCCCCAGGCCGATACCCCGGCCCTGGATGTGGACACCACATAGTCAATCATCTGGCTGTTGGTCTGCTTGTTGTTTCGACGATTTTTTTGATTCTGTTCCTTGTTCATCAGCACAAGATCGTCGGGAACAAAACAGTCCTCAAAATTCAGCTCACTGGCCGGACAGATTTTAACGCCCATTTTGTGCTCTTTCCGGCCAAAGGAAAAGCCTTTGCTCCCTGTTTTTACCGGGAGCACCAGCATGGTGTCCGAGGGGTTTTTAAGATCCTCGTAACAGATCACAATATGCCATCGGGACACATGACCGCTGGATATGAATATTTTGGAACCGTTGATCAGGTATCCGCCCTCAACTTTTGTGGCCTGGCATCCGACATTGCCCTTGTCCACCAGCTCCACTTCCTCCACATCGGTTCCGGCACCCGGCTCGGTGATGGCAAGGGAAAGCAGGCAGGGTATGCCTGTTTTTTGTCCATCTTCCACCTCACGTAAGAGTTTGTTGATCAGCCTGATATTAAAGGTGGCAAACATGGTGACAACGGCCAGGTAGTGGACTCCGATGAGATTGGACAGGCCCAGGCATTCGGACCCTAGTTCTTCCAGAAAATAACTCATGGAGGGTGAATTGTATCCTTTCCCCCCGAAAATTCGGGGAACCCACAGGGTGTAAAATCCCCATTCATTGGCTTTTCTGACAAATTCCCAGGGGAGATATTCGGGGTCCTTTTGCATCTGCCGGTCCATGGACAGGGTGATGGGCCTCATGACCTCCTCTTTGAATTTACGCGCAAGGGCCACGACTTCCCGGGTTTCCTTGAGCATTCCTTTGGGCTGTCTGGCCGTGGATTGAAGACTTGATGTCATATCTTCAAAGCAAGGTGCATGATCAAACGGTGAGCGTTGGGCGTGAGCAACCATTTCTTTCCCCTTTTTCATAGTTGGCGGTATGTTCTGTTATGTGCTCAGAGCATCAAATGTGTCGTCTGTCACCCCTTGATCTTCAAGGGATTGTTTAATGATTCGATGCGTATTTGTTTTCTGGAATTCATCCACAAAACGGATGTATCTGGGAATGGCGTATCTTGCCAGTTTGTCCGATAAAAAGGCTCTTATGTCATGGGGGGCAACCTTATTCCCGTTGACCAGTTTGATAGAAGCCATGATTTCATCTTCGCCCAGTTCCGAGGGCACGGCATAGACAGCCACATCCTCCACGTCACTGTGCTGCATAATCACATGTTCCACCTCGTATGCCGATACGTTTTCCCCACCCTTTCTCATGGATTCGGTGTTTCGTCCCACAAAATAGAAATATCCTTTGCTATCCCGTTTGATGATATCACCGGTGCGGAGCCATCCGTCCTTACTCTTTTTTTCTGTGGCCTGGGGATTCTTGTAGTATTCCACACGGCTTTCCTTGTTTTTTATGGCGAAAAGAAGTTCTCCGGGTGCGTTGTCCGGGACATCCTGCTGGTTTTCATCCACGATGCGGATGGATTTCGGGTTGGGGGGCTTGCCCAGGGAACCCGGGGGAGCTGTGCCCAGATTCATGATACCCTTTCCACCGCCATCCACGGCCCCGTATCCTTCGTAGATTTCAACCCCAAACCGTTTTTCAAAAGGCTCCCACATATCCAGGGGGCAGGCCGCGGAAAACACAACCCGGACCTTGTTGTCTCTATCACTTGCTTTTTCAGGCTGCTTCATCAAAATGGGAATGATGGATCCGATGGTGTTGAAGACCGTGACATTGTAGTGTCTCACCGTGTCCCAGAACCTGCTGGCAGAAAACTTTCTGGACAGTGCGATGGTGCAGTTCACGGCAAGGGACATGGTCACTGTAATGAACAGGGCATTACCGTGGCAAAGGGCCAGGTAGGTATAGTAGATGTCATCTTTCCGGAAAAAAACCTGGCCACCCAGGGACAACAGCTGGACTCCTGTGTTGTTGTACCGGTAAACCACCCCTTTGGGAGGTCCCGTTGTGCCGGATGTATAAATAATCAGGCAGATATCCTCGGGCTTGTAACCGATGCCCGGGTTCTGGGGGGAATGATCGTAGGCTTGGCTCAAACGACGAAGATTTTTGGGGATGTCAATGCCTTTGGCTTCTTCCTCCACGTCGTTTACAATAATCTTATCCAGGCTGAGCTTTTCGAAACAATCCAGACTCGCAAGGACCGTATCCAGAAGCTCTGCATCCACCAGAAGGCTTTTAATGTCGCTGTGATTGATAATGTATGCCAGCCCGTCGCCTTTGAGTTCAGGGTTGATGGGGACCGTGTACATGCCAATTTTCTGGGAGCCGAAAAATGCATCCAGGAAACGGGGGGAATTCCGCATGAGAATACCCATTCCATCGCCCTTTTCATGACCTTGTGACAGGAGAAAATGCCCCAGACGATTGGCATTCTCATCCATGTATCTGTATGTGAAGCGTTCGTCATTATAAAGTAGGCAGGGTTTTTCAGGGACCTTGGCTGCGCTTTCTTCTAGAAGTTGGGCCCAGGAAATATCCCGTTTATCGCCTTGGATAAATTTTTTCATGGTTTTCATGAGTCGTTTATGCCGGTACTCGTGATATGAAAAGGAACTGAAGCCCGTCACAGCCCGTTTGACCCAGAGCAGGGCGTTGATTTTTTGTTTGAAAGACTGTTTCAGGGACACCGGGGGCAAGGGTTCTTCACGATGATGGGACTCTTTGCCGCTTACCTTTTTTGGGCTGCCTTCCGGTTCTTGGGGCAGGTATTTTTTTGGCCAGGTCAGATCCCGGGTCTGGGTCAGACGCACATAGTAACCACCAGGCGCGAAGTTCCTCTCAATGCTGATGGCCCCCGTGGGACAGGCTGCCAGGCAGCATCCGCAGGCTATGCACCCGGAGATATCCGGGGCAACACTCTTCAAAAAAGGAATGCCATTGTTCCATCCATCTTTTGATCCATCCCTGACAATGGACCCACCCGGGCAAATAAAGGTGCAGATATGGCATTTTTTACATGTTTCGGTATCAAAGCTGAGAAGGGCCGAACTAATATCCCTGGATGAGTTGTAGTCCGGAATCCGGGTCCAGGGTTTCACGCTGATCGTATTCATCTTATTCCCCCTGTCTTTCTAATCTGGGTGCCGTGTTTAAACCACCTTCATACCAGTCCACAAGCTGGACTTCCCTGGGGACTTTCCCGTCGGATTTGAATTTGGGCCAGCCCACTGCAACCAGATCGTTGAGTCTGTATGGGTATTTTACGCCAAAAAATTTTCTCCATTTGGGCAGGTACATCAACAGTTTGATCAAGCCGATCCAACAGGAGGCCGCGCCCATGCTGTGGGCGGCCAGGACCATGTTCTGTCCGCATATGCCGATGTCCGTGGCCGGGCAGGACACCCCCCGTTTGTCTTCGTATAAAAGGATCAGGGTAGGGGCCCCATGGAAAACCGGTGCATTGCCCTTGGCAATTTCCTGGAGCAGTGCGAATGGCACGGGGTGTAACTGGTTTTTCTGGAACCTGATGATTAGTTTGGTGTAATGCTTGAGAATGTGTTGTCTGAAAAAAGAGGGCCGGTTGTAATCCAGGAGCCACATGAAGGCTTTGGCAACCATTACGGCGTCTTTTTCCATGGCCTCAATGATTTCACTGCTGTTGACCACGGCAAATTTCCATGGCTGGGAATTCCCGGCCGATGGGGCGTATCTGCCCGCCTCAAGGATGCGTCTGATCATGAAATCCGGAAGGGGCTCAGGTTTGAACGCCCGTGTGCTGCGCCTGTCAAGGATCACCTCTTCAACGGGGGTCCAGGAATTTAAGTCCGGGCCTTTGGAGGATTTCACAAGGGCGCTGTTTTTTTTCTCAAAAGCCTCCATACTCCTGTCTATGACCTCATCCATCCCAATGGATGAAAAGGATTCGTTGCCGGGTGTGGAAACCCTTGCTGTTTTTTCTTCCTGCATGGTCCTCATCCTTTCGAAATACGCATGATTAATGACATGTGAATGTGCTTATCCTGGGTCTTCCCCCTGAAGGCAATGCCCTTGTGTTAAACATAATGTTTCGGAGTGAATGATATCTGCTTGCAGCCCCTGGGGGGTAAACAAAGTTTCATGAGTGTGAGTTAACTATATTCAAGTCATTTGTTTTCTGCAAGCGTAAAAAATCAGGACGATGGCGTCTCAAGGATATGCATGCACATGGCGGCTTCCTCGTTGCCCAGTGCCCCGCCCCCGTTTTCGCCCATGGCCAGGACAGCCTTCCGGGCGATCTGCCGTTTTCCTGCCTCATGCCTCAGCTGGACAACCAATTCGTGGATCTGGGCAAGGCCCGATGCTCCGATGGGATGGCCACGGGATGTAAGGCCTCCACTGGTGTTCATGGGGATCTGTCCTTCAAGGCGTGTGGCCCCGGATTCGGCAAAGACGCCACCGTCGCCCCGTTTGCAGAAACCCAGGTTTTCAGCTTGGTGAAGTTCACCAAAGGCCGTGGCATCATGTACTTCAGCCAGGCTGATGTCCTGGGGCCCCACGCCTGCAATGTCATAGGCCTGATTGGCCAGGCGTTCACCGATATCGGGTTCGCCCGAATCTTCAGGGTATTCCTTGCCGGAGCCCAAAATAGAGGCCCTTACCTTGACGGCACGGGACGAAAGACCCAACTGGCGAACCATTTTTTCGGAGCACAGAATAGCCGAAGCAGCGCCGTCGCCAATGGGCGCACACATGGCCCGGGTGATGGGGAAACTGACGATCCTGTCCGCCAGAACCTTTTCAACAGGAACCTCAAAGCGATACTGGGCATTGGGGTTCAGGGTGCTGTTGAAATGGTTCTTGGAGGCGATTATGGCCAGTTGCTCTACGGTGCTACCGTATTTGTTCATATGCTTGCGGGCAGCGTAACCGTATATATCCATAAAAGGCGAATGATCCGAAGGCCCTGTGATTTTCTTCAGTTCTCTTAGGGTATCGTATCCCAGCTTCTCACCCAGGTTGATGGCCACCACAATCTGGTCCCTCAGGTCCTTGATTTTTTGTCTGATGCTTGGTTTCTTTTTCGAGTGACCGTTGACCTGGGGCTGGTATTTTTTCTTGAAGGTCTCGATGGCCTTCTTGTCCTGTTCATTCAATGAGAACACGGAAAGACCCCGTGAGATCTCCACCACATTCTCAATGTCGATCCCGGACATGAACCCGGCAAAGACCGCCATTTTATTGGTATTGTAGAGTTTTTCAGCTCCCACCGCCATGGTGACATCGTAAAGGCCGCTGGCCACGCCCAGCCAGGCGTGATGAAAGGCCGTGGACCCACTGGCACAAGCATTTTCCACATTGGTGATGGGGATGGAGTCGATGCCCATGGGACGCAAGGCAACCTGCCCTCTAATACAGGACTGGCCCTTCTGGTCCCCCCATCCGGAATTGGAAAACCAGAGGGCCTGGATGGCTTTTTTTTCAAGCTGAGCATCGCTCAGGCACTCTTTTACCGTCATGGACGTCAAATCCTTGATGCTTTTTTCAAGGTATCGTCCGAATTTAATGGTGTGGACTCCGACTACGTATACATCGTTCATGTAACTCTCCTGTTTCTGTGCATCGAAATGGACAGCGCCTGATAAACATCCGGGGTCTAATTAACAATGGAATGTTTGTATGGCACGTATAGTTAACAAATGGTTTAACCAATTAGTCTTAAATAAACTGAATTCTGTCAAGAAAAAACTATTCAATTGCAAAAAATAATTATTCAAACTCTTGCTCCATCGCTCAAATCAGTGTAAAAACGTGTTGATATATTAAAACAATGGGGCTAAATAATTCACCAGGGATGGGTGCAAGGTGTTAACGTTTCATTTTTAAACTAAAAAACAATGAAACCAGATAATCGCTTAACCTCTTAATTTAGGACAATACAAATGGCTGTGCAAAAATATGAGATCGTTGTCAAAAAACTGCTGCTGGATATTTTTAACAATAAAATCAAGGCCGGTGCCAAACTCCCCACCGAACGACAGCTTTCGGTGGATCTCGGCGTGGACCGGACCTCCCTTCGGGTGGCTCTGAAACAACTCGAGTCCATGCAGGTCCTGGATATCCGCCAGGGTGACGGGATTTATGTCCGGGATTATCGGAAATATGCCGGTGTTGATTTTTTAAGGATGCTTTTCTTTCAGCAGGAGGAGCATGGTGATGAAATCATCGTGGACAGCTATCTGATCGAGGAAGTCTGGTCTTTCTGGGCGGAATTCATGCCCTTGATGATCCGGATGGCCATGAAGCGTATTTCGCCTATGGAAATCAAACAATTCATGAATATTTTTGATGAAGAGCTTGAAAATCTCGATGATAAGGAAAGGATTGTCCAGCTGGAAGTTCTCAGCCAGGATCTTGTGGCTGAAAAATGTGGCAACCTTGTGATGCTTTTGGTTTCCAATTCCACACGACAAATGAGGACCAAGGTAGTTCGCTTGTTTGTTGATATGATTGACACTCCGGTACTTAAGGAGCATGTTGAGTTCAAACGGGCTTTGCTTCGGGGTTATCAGACCGGAGAACTTACGGATCCGGATATTTTTCCCAATGAGCATAAGAAACTTTTGCATCTGCACCAGGGGCTGATTAAAAAATTATGGCCCATCAGTGAAAAGGAAAGGACGCTGGTCCAAAATGTCCTTAAAACGGACCGCTAATCAAGTTGCTGTGGCTTACTTATGATTTGTACTGATCATTGAAGGGGAGTAAGCCTATATATAAACATGGTGAGGTGATTGCATGAAAAAATTTCCGAAAAAGAGAATTATGATCACAGGTGCGGGTTCAGGGCTTGGGCGTGCCATATCCCTGGAATTTGCGAAACTTGGCTGGAATATCTGTGTATCGGATATCAATCTGGAGAGAGCAGATGAAACCCTGTCCATGATTAAAAAAGAAGGGGGTAAAGGTTTCTCTTATCTGTGTGATGTGACCAAGCCGGATCAGATTGAAACCATGGCAGACCACCTCAGGGCCCAGTGGGGCGGCGTGGATGTCATCGTCAATAATGCAGGGGTGGCAGCCGCAGGTTTTATGGAAAAAATTCCCCTTGAAACCTGGGACTGGATTATCGATATCAACTTGAAAAGCGTGATTTACGGATGCAGGACCTTTATCCCCTTGCTGGCAGAGCAGGGCCGGGGACATATCGTGAATGTGGCATCCAACGCGGGTATTGCATCCCTTCCTGAAATGAGCTGTTACAATGTGACCAAAGCGGCTGTGATTTCTCTTTCCGAGACCCTCCGGGCCGAATTGAAACCCAAAAATATCGGGGTGTCGGTCATTGCGCCCACGTTTTTCAAAACCAATCTCATGGAACAGTTCACGTCATCGGATGAGCGCCAGAAGAAAATGGCAGATGCATTTTTCAACAAATCCAAAACCACCTCCAGAGATATTGCCAGACACGTGGTCAAGGTGGTGAAAAAAGACAAGCTTTACGCCATCACCCAGCTTGACGGAAAGTTTGCCTGGTTGAGTAAACGCCTGACACCGGAACTCTACTTTGATATCATGGGCTGGGGTTATAAACGGGGCATTGGGGATAAGCTTTTGGGTATGTAACGCACGGACAAACACGGACGAACACGGACGAACACGGACGAACACGGACGAACACGGACGAACACGGACAGTCACAGATGTGTGGCCACGGGCAATGCGTTTGCTTGCGGCTATGCATCAATATCGGTTTTGAAGGGCTCTTTTTTGATTCCCAGTTCTTTCATTTTATTATAAAGCCCCCGGGGGTGGATTCCGGCCAGTTGCGCGGCCTCACCCACACGCCCCTTGGCTTTTTTTAAAATCATTTCCAGGTACATACGCTCCACATGCTGGAGGACTTCCCGGCTGACTTCAGGCAAGGTCATGTTTTCCCAGGACCCGGTATCAAACAGATTCTTCAGAGGGGAATTGCTGTCCTGCATGCCGGTCTTGAAAATACTGGACGGCAGGTTTTTCATGGTGATGGTGTCAGTGAGGCAGAGCAGCATGGCCCGTTCAATCACGTTCATCAGTTCACGGACATTGCCTGGCCAGTCATAACGGCACATGACCTGGACTGCATCGTCTGATATTCCCGTGACCTCCCTTCCGATTTTTTTCCTGAAAAGAGTGATGAAATTCCGGGTCATGGCCGGAATGTCTTCCTTGCGTTGGCATAGGGGGGGGATGGTCAAGGTCACCACGCTGATCCTGTAGAACAGATCTCGCCGGAATGTCCCTTTTTCAATTCCCAATTCCAGGTCCTTGTTGGTGGCGGCTATGATGCGGACGTCCACCCAGATGGGTTCTTCTCCTCCTATGGGCACAATCTCGTAATCTTGAAGCACCCTGAGTAGTTTGGCCTGGAGGTGAAGCGGCATGTCTCCGATTTCATCGAGAAAAATCGTCCCGCCATGGGCCAGTTCAAAGGCACCTCGACGGGCACGGATGGCACCGGTGAAGGCTCCCTGTTCATGGCCGAACAATTCACTTTCAAGGAGCTGCTCCGGAAGAGCCGCCGTGTTTACGGTGACAAAGGGGCCGTTGGATCGTGGACTTTCTGCATGAATGGCCTTGGCCAGATGCTCCTTGCCCACTCCGGTTTCACCCAGGATCAAAAGGGTGGAATTGCTGGTCACAACCTGGTGTACTTCTTCCATAAAAATCTGCATTTGATCGCTATGGGACACAAAATCGCTGATTTTAGGTTTTAAACGACCCTTACGGTCATACCGGTCCATGAGGTTGAACTGTCTCCTGGACTCAAGAATGGTATTCACCGCTTCCACAAGACTGGTGGTGGATATGCCCGAATACAGAACCGCGTCAGCCCCGGCAGCCAGGAGGTGGGCATGGTCTTCGGCCGAATTATTGGCATGGAGCACGATGGTGATGGGTTTTTCCGGCAGGTTGTTCAGAATGCCGATATTGGATTCGGCCGGTTTTGGGATCATGGAGTCGCTGACGATGAAAATGTCCCCGCAACTCCTGACCAGTGTCTGCCAAACGCGTTTATTCCGGCTCAGATCCTTGATCTGCAGATCGGATACATCCTCAAAATAGTGAGCAACCTCCGTAAGGAGTTCTTTGTTCTTGATGGCCAGGACAAGGCGAATAAGCATAGACTGACTCCAAAAGAGGTAAATAATTACCGTTTTAATCGATGAAATGAATGAATATTGGATTAATAATACCTAAAAATGGGTTATAATTCAATGTAAATCCAATCTGTGTTTCCGATTTCCGGTGATAAAATAAGAAAATCAGCAAATAATTACCTTTATTTTAATATTTTAAACACCCATGGGGAAGATTCCCCCAATTTCTGGAGTAAGGCAGGTAATACCTATTATTCATGCGGGTTGTCTTTATTTTGTCGTTTTTATGCATGGATCACTGGTGAGGTGGGACAATTAATAAAAACAAGAAAATGGTAATTAATTACTTAATTTTGTCAATTTGTGCTTTGGGAAAAAATAAAACACTGAAAATATAGATCATTATAAAATCATTTCAGGGTGAAAAACAGATGTGGCCAGGCGTGTTGGTGTTGATAAACGGAATATTAATACCGGTATTGTAATAACACGAGATTATTTAATTCAGTATATATAATAAATACAATTGGATGTGTTGTAAAAAGAATAATAATACCGTAAATTAAAAAAAGAGTATTGTTATGCCGAAAAATTGGAAGGCATGCGTCAGGGGCTTAACCATTAACTATTTGATAATATTCAGATATATGTCGTATATAATTTTTTTTCAGACTCTGGCATCCATGTTGCTATTGGCAGAGTATAATACAATGAGCTGACTTAAAAAGGATACTGATAGAATCTGAGCGAGAATATGAAAAAGTCTAAATTGAGATACCAGAAAACAGATGACGGGGCCAAGAAATCCATTTTGAAGTTCAGAGATTACGAAGAGGATGTTGACGATGAAATCTTTGACGATGAAAAAGGGAGTTCAGGAAAACGACGAAAAGATGTGGGTAAACGCTTTCACAGAAAAAAAACCTTGAAGGATGATTTTTCTGAATTCTAACAAATCAATCATTTATACTTAACTCGAAAGACATGAAAGGTAGGCAGCTATGGGATTCGCCGCAATGAGTAGAATTGACGCTGTTGACGATTATTGGGGCATTGCCTCGGCCATCGATATTTACAACTGCGACCCTGAAAAAATTAGAGATGCAGAATTTATTAAACGGTTTGTCGTTGAACTGTGCGATTTGATTGAAATGAAACGTTTCGGGGAGACCCAGGTCGTTCATTTTGGAGACGAAGAAAAGGTGGAGGGTTTCTCCATGGTTCAGCTGATCGAAACATCGCTGATTTCTGCCCATTTTGCCAATCATACCAATGCGACCTACCTGGATGTGTTCAGCTGCAAGGCCTATGACCCGGACGTGGTGAGAGACTTCGCCCAGAAATATTTTGGAGGAGAAACTAGTTCACTCAACGTGACATACAGGAGATAACGATGGAAGGGGTCCGTATCGTCCAAGATATCGAAGAATGTGAACACCTGTGGAAGGCTCATTACCCACAAGATTGTGTTTTTGATTTATGGGGAGTGCGTCGTTGTTTTTCCCAGGCATACAGCCGTGAGCCCTTTTTCATCCTTTATGAGGAAGATGGCGAGCTCTTGGGCTTTCTTCCTTTGAGTCGGATTGAGGAAAACGGAACCTATGCCTTTTTTCCTGGCGAAACCTGGCAAGGAAAAACCTGGATGGAGCAGAACAAGATCCTTGCACGTGATGAAGACATCTTGAGGATTTTGTTTGATGCCATTCCAGGAAAGGCAAATGTACGATACGTATGTTCAGGTTCGGACGTCTTGGACTTTTCGAATCTTATTAAGCCGAGGATTGTTCCCGATGAAGTCGGCTATCTTTTTTTCCCGGCCAGCCATGGGTTTTCTTATGATAACTATCTGACTTCGTTTTCAGGGAAATCCAGGAAAAAAATTCTATCCGAAATCGAGGGGCTCACGTCCAAAGGACTTGAATACCGTTTTAATGAATTTACGGACGTGGAATGGGTGTTCAAACTCAACCTGGATAATTTCGGAGAAAGTTCATATTTTTACGATCCCCGTTTCATGGAAGCCTTTGAAAATCTGGTGGGTTTTTTGAAACGGGAAAATATGTTGAGGGTGGTGACGGTTATCCTGGGTGGCAAGGTCGCGGCTGTTGATATCGGAGCCATTTACAACAACAGTTGCACCCTGCTGGCTGGAGGAACAAACAGGGAATTCCAGGGTGTGGCCAAATTAATTAACCTCCATCATATGGCCTGGGCCTGCCAGGAGAAAATGGAATCCCTTGATTTTCTTTGCGGAGATTTTGGCTGGAAGGAACGTTTTCGCCTTTCTCCAAGACCCTTGTACCAGTTCAACATCAAACAGCCCCATCTGAACCACGTGGAACAGTGGACAGAAAGGCTGGTGGCCTATGCTTCGTGACAGAGTCCTGGTGGTGGCGACCACTTCGGATTACGTTGATTTGCTTAGAAAATCGGTGCCGGGACAGGTGTTGTTTTTGACGGGTCACGATATTCGAAAAGGAGCTGTGGAACCTTCACCTGATCCGGAAGAAGAGATTCTTTGCGATCCCACGGTTCCAGAAATAGCCATTATGCAGTTGAAGCAGCACCTCCGATCTCACTCCTTGAGAATTTCAGGAATCACTTGCTTTGACTGCGAATCCATGGATTTTGCGGCTCGGATAGGAGAGGTGATGGACCTCTCCTATCCATCGGCCCAGAGTATCCGTGATTGCCGGGATAAATCCAGAACCAAAGAATTATGGCGTGAAAACCATGTGCCCTGTCCCCGCTCTGAACGGGTCAGTTCTGTGGACCAGGTAAGGGATTTTTTCAGAGAGGTAGACGGGCCATGTGTCCTTAAACCCGTGGATGGAAGCGGAAGTGAACGTGTGTTTTGTTGCAAAACAGCATTGGAATGCGAAAAGGCATTTGGCCTTATCCGTGCACATCAGTATTCTCCTGCTGTGATGATGGAGGAATTTGCCTCGGGCACCGAGTACAGTTGCGACTTTATGGTTGATGGGGACCGGGTCCAGTTGATTCGAATGACCCGGAAGATTCATGCCCCCGGTGATGTTTTTGGAACGATCATGGCCTATGAGGTGATTGATTTTCTGCCGGATAACATTTCCAGGAATTATTTTCTTAAACTGATGGGGGATGCTGCCCGGTCACTTGGAATTAAACGGGCCATCTGCATGGTGGACTTTATTGTTAACGGCAGCCATATCACGCTTCTGGAATTGGCCCCCAGGCCAGGTGGTGACTGTCTGCCATGGCTGATCCAGCGGTCCATGGATCTGGATATGCTGAAACTGGCAGTTGATTTTGCACAAAATACATCGTATGAGTTCAAAAAATCCCAGCGGTTCTCACCCCATATTGGTCTGAGAATCCATGCCAAAAAAGCAGGGGCATTAAAATCGATCGATTGTACACGGGTGCTGGATGATACAAGGGTCACGGATGTCCTTATGAAACACAGGCCGGGTCACAAGATCATTATGCCCCCTGCAGATTATGATTCCTGGAATATGGGCCATATCATTTTCAAGCCCTTGGGGCTTGTGAGCCCCCATGAACAATGTCGAGAACTTTTATCATTCCTTAGAATCGAGATAGACCATGAAACTGAACGCTCAAAACAACGATCTTCATCAACGGGTTCAGTCCGCCCTCAATCAAAAGCTTTCCCTGCTGCCGGATAGTGAACTCCGCCTTTTTGTGGAACACCAGTTTAAAAAAGGTCAGCACATTTTAAAGACCTTGGGGAAACCACGATCTCCCAGTTATATTTTTGAGAAAGATGTACTTTCTGCAAAAGCACATGAATTCAAAGACGCTTTCGGGCAGGAGCTGCCGGATACAGGATTTTATTTTGCCATGAAGAGCAACAACTGCCCAGATGTTTCCGTGGCAGTGCTTGAAGCGGGCTTTGGACTGGATGTATCCAGCGGCCTGGAGCTTTCCATGGCCCTTGAACTGGGTGCCCGGGATATTGTGTTCAGCGGCCCTGGTAAAACCGAGGCCGAACTGTCCCTGGCTGTGGCCAATAATGACAAGGTTGTGGTTCTGATGGACAGTGTGGGTGAACTCGGCCGTCTTTCAAAAATTGCGGCGCGAAACCAGCGAACCGTCCTTGCAGGAGTCCGCCTGACCACCGAGCCCCATGGCTTGTGGCGGAAATTCGGAATTGTCAAATCCGAGCTTGGCGCCTTTATCAGCCAATGCAGAAAACATGAGTACATCGAATTCATGGGGCTCCAGTTTCACTCCAGTTGGAACATGGGGCCGGAACGTCAGATCGCCTTTATCCAAGAGTTGGGGGACTGCCTGGGCGCTCTTTCCCCCGAAGACCGGAGGGTGATCAAATTCATTGATATCGGAGGTGGCTATTGGCCCGAAAAAGGAGAATGGCTCCATGAATCAGCCACGGTTCCGGGTCTGGTTAAACATGCCCTTGGCATAGAGACCCAGGACAAGGGCCATTACCTGAATCCGGCCACCCCTGTGAATGTATTTGCTGAAAAATTGGGTGCGGCCATCCGAAAACATATCCACAGTCGTATTCCCTGCAAAATCTGTTTTGAGCCCGGACGATGGATTTGCCATGACGCCATGCTTCTTCTTATGAGTGTGGTGGACCGGAAATTTGATGACCTGGTGGTCACCGACGCAGGCACCAATGCCGTGGGCTGGGAACGATTTGAAACAGATTATTTTCCGGTACTCAACCTGAGCAGGCCCGCATTCTTAGAAAAATCCTGCATGATTCTTGGCTCCTTGTGCACCCCCCGCGATGTCTGGGGCTACAGTTACTGGGGGGATGATATCAAAGAAGGGGATATCCTGATGATTCCGTCCCAGGGCGCCTACACCTACAGCCTGCGCCAGAATTTTATCAAGCCGGTTCCCGACGTGATTGTCTTTCCCTGAAACCAGAAAAGGACTCCGGGCCTTGCCGGAGTCCTCTGATCATCATGAAATCATTTGTGCATGGCCGTTCGTAAGGAGGATGTCTTCACGGAGATGGAGATTTTTTTAACTTCCTGAACATTTTTGATTAGTTTTTCCACGTCTTTCCGGATTTTCTCGGGTTTGGCCAGCTGATCGTTCATCTGGATGGATACATTCCCTTCATGGGAATGAACAGAGCTGTTAAAGTACTTGTCGATGATCAGGGCGTAAACTTTTGCAGCTAAGGCCAAATCTGAAAGGCGTTCCAGTGATTCCTCCGTGGTTGTAAATGAGGGGCGTGTGGCTGTGTGACAGACAATATCTGCACAGTCATTGAGTGACATATCCCTCAGGTTGATCACCAGGTCGAAGAGATCCGGGTCATAGGTGTCCACTCCATAAAGATACATGCCAAAGTTGTGCCGGTTTTTGTCGTCGTTCATCAGGCGTTTGCGAGCCATAAGCTCAGATATATTTTCCTTTTCCATTTCTTCCCGGATCCGGACGTCCATGTCTGCAATGGTCCTCACTTTCAGAACATGGGGCAAGCCCTGGAGGAAGAAATGGCCGGCAAGGCCATGGTAGACCATATTGTCTTTTTTTAAAAAGTCCAGCAATGCCGATCGGATAAAAGCAATGTACCGTTGCTTGCCATGGGTGAATTTGTCAAAAATCGTTGGGCCATCGTGGATGGCCTTGGTCAGGATGATTTCAGGAATGTTAAACTGGTCTGATGCCTCCAGAAGAATTTCCCGGGATACGCAGGTGTAATGAAGCTGTTCGGCGATGAGTTCGGCCAGCTGGGTGCCTTTGCTGCAAAAGGCCCGTGAGATCGTGATAATGGACATAGCTTCTCCAGGTTAAAGTTTGTTTCAAGGTATATTGGAAGACAGGGCCACTAAGATGAAACCCTGTTAATAATTTACGCTGTTCCACATATTTTCTCAAATAAAAAATAGTTGAGTTGCACAATGAAAAAAATATAGGGCCAAAGGTCCCATTAATACAACATCCCCTTCATTTTTTAAACCACACCAACGTTCAGAGCACTGTCTCAGATTGGGGGCTTATACCATATTTTTTCATGCGCTTCCAGACCGTCACCCTGCTGATCCCGAGAACCCGACCGACCTGGGACTGGTTCCCCCCGGCTGTATTGAGAGCCTGAACCAGTTCATTCCGTTCATTGATCCTCACATGGGTCTGGCCGGTCATGGCGTTTTTGTTTATGGCCGGAAAGGACAATGCCCGTGGAAGGTGTTCCCGTTCAATCATATCTCCTGGACAGAGAACCAGGGCATATTCAATCACATTTCTCAATTCCCGAACATTACCGGGCCAGTGCCAGGCCAGGAGGCATTCCAAGGCGTCGCTGCTCACGCCGGAAATTTTTTTGCTTCCCCGTGCCGCATAAAGATCTATGAATTTTTTGGCCAACAGAGGGATGTCCTCTTTTCTGGAAATCAGGGGCGGGCAATAAATGGGGAAAACATTGATCCTGAAATAAAAATCCTCACGGAAGGTGTTCTGGACGATCAACTGGTTCAGGTCCTTGTTGGTGGCCGAGATGATCCTTACATCCATGGGAATGGGAACATGATCTCCCACCTTTTCAATTTCTTTTTCCTCCAGAACGCGGAGGAGTTTTACCTGTGTGGACAGGGGGATATCGCCGATTTCATCAAGAAATATGGTGCCGCCGTGGGCTGCTTCAAAACGACCCACACGGTCCCGGTTCGCACCGGAATAGGCGCCTTTGACATGACCGAAAAGTTCGCTTTCAAGCAGGTTCTCATTGAGTGCGGCGCAGTTGACCTTTATAAAAGGTCCCATTTTACGGTGGCCAGCCTCATGGATGGCCCGGGCCACTAGCTCCTTGCCGGTCCCGCTTTCACCCTGGATCAGAACAGGGGCTTCGGATTTGGAAACGCTGTCGATTAGTTCAAACAGCTGCTGCATGGGGGGGCTGCTGCCCAGAATTCCGAAAAATCCTTTGTCCATACACAGGTTTTTGCGCAGGTAAAGGATTTCTTCCTGCTGAATGACGCTTTCGGATATGTCCGTGAGGGTTTCCACAATGCCTATGGGATTGCCCTGGGCATCATGCATGGCCACGCCGGATTTCAACACATGGACAGACCGACCGTTTTTGTTGGTCAGGATGCATTCCATCCCCTTGACCCGGCCCACCTCAAAAAGTTTACACCAGGGTTTACCATCCTTGCCCCCGATGAATTGGCACCCGGTGCAGTTTAAAATAAGGCAGGACTGGCCAATCAGTTCTTTTTCAGTATAGCCTGTCAGCCGTTCCATGGCCGGATTAACGGCCATGATTTTACCGGTGGGGGCCACCACGATCAGCCCGTCTCTGACATTTTCAACAACAGCCTCCCAACAACTTCCAAATTCCATTATGCACCTGCTAAGTGTTAAGCTCGTTAATAGTGGTTAACAATAGTGTTAATTATAAAGTTAACACATCCTGTTCACCCAGGCAAACAATTTTTAGATAATGCCTTTAAAAAACAGCTGATAACACATTATTCCCTGGGAAGTCACAGTATGGCACATGCTTTGCAATAAAAGAGGGACGCATGTTCTGTGAATATCAGGCGATAATCATCCTTGAAGGAAGGGTGAAACGAGATAGATTGTCAGATAATGATCTGAAGACAAACGACAAGAGGGAAGGAGAGACGAATGAACAGAATGTTTAAACGAGGCAAGGGGCTTCCTTTGGGGCTCGGTTTTCTTGTGATGATGGTGGTTTTTTTACTGACTCCGGCCTGGGCAGAGGACAACAAAACCCTTGAAAACGAGGTTGATGCGTTGAAAAAACGTATTGAGGAGATGGACCAGCGCCTCAATAAAACTGAAGTCCATACTGCCACAGACAAGCTCGCCCTGGGTTTTGAACTTAAAACCACGGCCTGGTCCATCCACTACGGGGATGTCCTGGCAGCGCCCAATGCCCTGGTGGCCGGTTTTTTTACACCCTACGGCTCCGGGGGGTTTAACGGCGCCACATTGACAGAGTTCCAGAGCGCCATGGCAGGCATGGCCATGGCCGGAATGATTCCCCCGGCCGATAAATACGACGCGGACAATGATATCATTTATACCACCAAATTCCGGTTGAATATGAAGGCCAAGGTAAATGAGCACTTAAGTTTCAACGGACGCCTGGCAGCCTATAAAGTCTGGGGCGATAGCACGGGCGTGAATTTCAACCACGGCAGTATGAGCGATGTCAGTTTGGACGGAACAACAGCCAGCCAGCCCCGGGGTGACCTGATTCACCTTGAACGGGCCTATATGAATTATCACAACCAAATGGGATCCGTGCCTGTTAATTTTAGCCTGGGCCGGAGACCCTCAACAGAAGGACCTCCCCTGGAGTATGCGGCCAACAGCCTTGAAGGCGGCTCACCCTTTGGGTCGGTGATCAACTGGCAGTTTGACGGTGCCTCCCTTAATTTCGGCCTGGAAGATGTGACAGGAATTCCCGGTGCTGCTTTCAAACTCTGCTACGGGCTTGGTTTTGAGAGTGATTACGGCAACAGTGGATCCATGAGTTCCAATCCCCAGGTGGATGATGTCCATTTGATGGGTTTTATTTCCGAACTTTTTAATAATGATATCACCAGCGTCGGACTGATGTATGCCTACGCACCGGATCTGACCGATGGATTTGCCGGAACCACGGTGATGCCCTTTATCGTTTCCAGGGCAGATAAGCTTGCTGCTGATGGAACCCCCGGCACCGATGGCGTTCCTGAATATTATTTCGAACCCAACAACGGCGGGTTTATCAGCCGCATGGAACCCTCGGCCAATATTGGTGACTGGCAGGCACTTTCGCTTCTGCTTCGAAGTAATCTGGAGGAAAGCACGGGAAAAGATATCAACATGTTTTTGTCCACATCCTGGAGCAGCACCGATCCCTCACAAATTTCCAATAATCCCTTTTATGAAATGATGGGTATGGGTCTGTTGAGTTCCAATGGCCAGCTTGAAAAACATGATGGATACAGCGTCTACGCAGGGTGTGTTTTCCCCATGCCGGCCCATGCAAAATTGGGTATTGAATACAACTGGGGTTCCAAATACTGGTTCAATTTTACCGGGGCAGAAGATTCACTAACCGGCAGCAAGTTGTCTGCACGGGGTCAGGTCTTTGAAACCTATTACCACCAGCCCATAGCCGGAGATAATTTCTTCGTGACCCTGGGTGGACGGTATTATGATTACGACTATACAGGCAGTGGCAATCCCCTGGGCGCCCCGGTAAAAATCTCCGAGGTCAGTTCCACCGATGCCCTTTTCCCTGTTGCTGATACGGTGTGGGATATTTACTTGTCAGCAACCATGAGATTCTGATATAATAAGAAAAATTTTATCTTTTGAAAGGAAACAGGCCATGAAAAAAATATTCATCGTTATGATTGTCGCCGTCTTCGGACTTGTCAGTATCTCTGCAAGCGTTCATGCCGCCGATAAGGGAGATAAACGAAAAGGCAAGTATGCCTATCGTAATGTTTACAAAAAATGCCATGAAACAGATCCATCCGTTTCACTGACCCCGGCCCTCAGCCCGGATACCAAAACCATGGCCCAGTGGCAGCGTGTCTTTGATAATAAGGAATTTGATCAGTTCGGTTGCAAGGCGGTTTGGGACGCCCTTTCTGCGGATGACCTTGAAAATATTTGCAGCTATCTTATTTCAGGGGCGGCTGATTCGCCCACCCCGGCCAAATGCAAATAATCGGTTGTTGATTTAACTGGTCATGATTATCCCAAAGGGGCGGGCTTCAACCCGCCCCTGATAAAATGTCATCATGAACCCAAGGTGTAATCAAACGATGATGAAAGAATTTTTTATGCAATCTTTTGTTTTGAAAAAACACGTGGCGAAGACCTGCTGTCTGATGGCCTTGATTATGGGGTGTTTTCTGCCCCCGGTGCATGGGGAAGATGGAATGAAACCTGTGGATAAGGGCGGTTTTGCTGCCATGCGAAGCCAGCAGATAAAAATCAACCATAGCCGATATGAGATTCTCAAACAGGATTTTACATCCGGCGATGAGGTGACCAAGGCCTGCCTTTCCTGCCATACCACAGCAGATGAAGACTTCAGAAAGACCATTCACTGGACATGGCTGACCCCTGGTCCTGATGCGGAAACGCCCATGGGTAAGGCCGGTTACTCCATCAATAACTTTTGTATCTCAACCAATAATATGAATGACAAAAGTTGTTCGGCTTGTCATGCGGGATGGAACGGCAAGGAGGGTGAGATCAATTGCCTGGTGTGTCACGGCCAGAAAGAATTCAATATGACCGAAGCCTTTGATGACTTAAACTATTTTAAGGCTGAGTCTGATGATGAGTCCAGGGACATGGCCCAGGAAATCCAGGGCAATATCAAAAAAACCGTTGAAGATATCGGGATTCCCCAGCGTAAAAACTGCGGGTCCTGCCACTTTTACGGGGGTGGCGGCAATGGCGTGAAACATGGTGATCTGGACAATTCCCTTGCCACGCCCTCCAAGGATTTGGATGTACATATGGCTGGGGACGGTGGCAATTTTACCTGTACGCGCTGCCATACGACCCGGATGCATGAGGTCGCCGGCAGAACCTACACATCGCCTGCTTCCACCACGCGAAAATCATTGATCGATGATGATTTGATGCCTAAAATCACCTGTGAATCCTGCCATAGCAGCAGTCCCCATAAAATCCTGGCCAAGATGAACGACCATACGGACAAGGTGGCCTGCCAGACTTGCCATATCCCGGCCTTTGCCAGGGAGAAACCCACCAAGGTCTGGTGGGACTGGTCCAAAGCCGGTGAGTTAAAAGACGGGAAGAAGGTCAAAACAGAAGATTATATGACCATTAAAGGCGAGATGCGATGGGAGACAAACGTTAAGCCGGAATATGACTGGTATAACGGCGCCCTCAGAACGCTCACCTTGAAAGACACCATTGACCCATCAGGGATTGTTCAGGTCAGCAAGCCCGTGGGAGACAGTCATGATCCCCATTCTCGGATTTTTCCTTTTAAAGTGTTCCGTGGAAAGCAGCCCTATGATCCCAAGTCAAACCGTTTTCTTGCACCTCTTTTGTCCGGGAACCAGGGCTATTGGGAAACTCTGGACTGGGAAAGCGCCCTGACTCTGGGGATGAAAGACATGAATCTGCCTTTTTCAGGCACATGGGACTTTGTGGAAACCACCTCTGTTTTTCCCATCACCCACATGGTGGCACCGGCGGCCAACGCCCTTTCATGCAAAGAATGCCACAGCCCCATGGGGCGGCTTGCAGGTATCGGGGGAGTTTACATACCCGGTTCAAGCGACAATGCCTGGATTAGCCGGATCGGAGTTTTTCTGGCCATGTGTGCACTTTTAGGTTCTCTGGGACATGGGGTGCTGAGGTTTCTGGTCAGGAAAGGGAAGGGGATTTAATCCATGAAAAAAATCTATCTTTATTCACGTTATGAACGATTCTGGCACTGGCTTCAGATGGTGTTTATTTTTATCTTGATTGTCACGGGCCTTGAAGTAAACGGGCTGTACAGTCTTCTGGGTTTTAAACGAGCCGTGACAATTCATACGTTTACAGGCCTTGCCTGGCTTGTGTCCTTTTTCTTTTTTGTGTTCTGGGTTTTAACCACCGGAGAATGGCGCCAGTATGTCCCCACCTCGAAAAAGATGCTCCAGGTGATCCGCTTTTATTCATTCGGGATCTTCAAAGGCGAGGCCCATCCTGTCCCCAAACGGAAAGATGCCAAGCACAATCCGCTTCAGCGTTTGAGCTATCTGATTCTTGCGGCTGCCATGCTTCCTGTTCAGATGCTTACGGGCTTCTTGTATTGGCGGTATAATGTATGGAATGCCTGGAAGCTGGATTTTCTTGACCTCGAAACCGTGGCCGGTATCCACATTGCCCTGACCTTCGCCATTGTCTGCTTTGTCATTATCCATATGTATATGACCAGCACCGGTCACACCCTCACCGCCCATGTCAAAGCCATGGTTACAGGCTGGGAAGACGTGGAAGATGACCAGGAGGTTTTTGACTGGGAAAAACAATAAGCATTGCGGTAATTCTGGAATTCACAAATAAATCCGGTGATTTTCAGGGCTAAGGAAATACGTTTTGTGCTTCCTCCAAATTGAGATTGCTCAGGGTGAATCACACTTTAGCGGAATCTCTGGTCAGAATTTTCCCCTCGATGTAACGGGCCATTACGATGGTTTTATCCGAGGGGTTGACCTGCTCCCACTGGATCTGTCCGGGGAGACCGCCGTTTCTCTTCATGGCATTCATAATGGACGGGTGGGCGAAGATGTTTCCGGGAATGAAAAGGGGCATGGAAGGGGTGTTGATGAAGCTGCCTTCTTTCCAGATATACGAGACAAAGCCCTTGTTGATCAAGGAACGGATTTTGGTGAAACGGCCGGTGATGCCCACGTCGAAGAAGCCGGTTTCAAATTCCCGGTTATGAAGAAGCCAGGAATAGGCCAGGATTTCATGGGCGAAAATATCTTCGGAAGAGATGACCAGGCCGGTGTCGGGATAGGTGATGTGCCCGTTGTCCGGTCCAAAGGTGGAAAGGACTTTGGTGCCTGATGAAACGATCAGGCGGAGACGGGATTTTATGGCTGGTATCTGGTTGATTTCCTCGTACATGTTGTAAAAGGAATCCCCGCCGCAGTGGAAGACCTTGCGGCTGTCTTCCCTTAAGAAACCCACACCGATTTTCATACCCGACGTGATATCCCCCATGACATGTGAACTTACCCTGGCCAGATAGATGATGTGATCAACATCGTACACAGTGCTGGTAACAAAGACGGGCTCTTTCCAGTGGTGAGGCCCTTCAGGCTCCATGGGCACAAACGTGTCGTACCCCTTTTCTTCGAAGAAAACGGCCTCAGCCCCGGTCTGTTCGATGACCTGAAGAAGTCCTGCTTTCCGGCAGTTTTCACGGGAAGACCCTCTCTTTTTGTCCTTTTGCCAGTGAACACTTTCAACCCCGCTTGAGTCCCCTACAAAAATCCGTCCCGCCCCTTTTTCCCTGAGAAGAGTGATCATGGAATAAAGGGACCATGGGTCCGTGGTGGCGGGATAGGGATTGGCCGAATTCAGGGCCAGCTTGATGAGCACCGAATCCCCTGTGGAAAGCCAGGAAAAATCGGTTGAGGCTTCCACGGCCTTTTTGAACAGATCGTAAGCCCCTTCTTTTTCACCCTTAGGGATATAGGAGGAGGCCACAAGGGGGTTCCAGGCTTCCACCATGGTCATGGTGGCAATGTCGTTTTCCCCTGTTTTAATCCGGTGCGCGCAGGCAGGAATAACCATGGAACAGGCGGCAAGCCCCCCGAGCTTAATAAGATCCCTTCGTGACAGAGTGGCGGGCCTATCCGGGAAATTGGGCAAACGATCCATGGTTGTCTCCTTTTCGTATGAATGATGGGTTAAGGTTTGAAACCATAAGAGATTTTTGATGTAGATGTCAAAACAAAAGTACATAGATATCTTAAAAACTCTGTTGATTCGTGTCGTTTTAAGCTTTTTATCCCCTGTCGTCATTCGATTTAAAGGGAAATATCCGGCTGATTCTGAAATTCACAGATCACTAAAAAGGAGGAAACTTATGAACATTCGCTTGTTACTCCCAGACATCGAAAGACTTCCCTCAGAAATCAGAGATGTCGTGCAGGCAACCCCCATCGAACTTAAACATCATGGTACTTTCTGTTGTTATTTAGCTTCTTTGCGGTTAGAATGAAAAAATAACTTTTGTATTTTAAAAAATTTTAGAAGTGACTATTCAGTATCAAGATAGGGCTACAGGGGTTTCTGAACCGCAGTATTAACAGCCCCGAGAACGCGGGCGTTGACTGGAAGATCACACTTAGTGGGCACTGTGATCTTAATCGCATAAACATGCCATAACACCCTCAAAACCACACAAAAAGAAGGCTGTTAGACAGAGTGTGCGATCACTGAAGATATCCTGTTAACCGATATAGAGTTCTATGCCCATTTTTCGGATCTGAAAGGAAGCGAGGAGCGTCAAATCAGTCCCTATTACCGTTATATCATCAGATAAGAGTGAACTATCCTATCATTATTGCCTGACTTGTCGATATTAATTGATAAGACAGGTGAATTGTTTTTTTTCAATGCATCTATTCTTATTGAACCTATATGATACAGGAGACATATGATCATGAAAGAATTCGGTAACATCATCCTTCATGAAAAAATCCACGAAACCAGACATGCTGTCGTTTACCGCGGTCGGAAAAATAACGCGGGTCAGAGTCTTATCATCAAGGTTCTTAAAACAAAATACCCTATCCCGTCAGAAATCGCGCGGTTCAGACAGGAATATAATCGTGTAAAAAATCTGGATATGGACGGTATCGTCAAGATATACGATCTGATTGAATATGATAACAGATTCGGCATCATAGAAGAGGATTTCGACGGAATATCCCTGAAGGAACGAATCAGAACAAAAATAATCGATTTAGAATCATTTTTACACATCGCGAAAAAATTATCTGAAACCCTCGGATTGATTCATACGAATAACATCATCCACCTGGCCATAAAACCTGAGAATATTATGGTAAACGTAAACCAGAACACGGTGAAGATTACCAACTTCGGCATCTCCGAAGCGTTAACCAACGCAAATGACGAAATTTACGATCCTGCAGTTATCGAAGGGGTTCTGTCGTACATGTCACCGGAACAGACCGGCAGAATGAACAGGGCTGTGGATTATCGATCTGACATGTACTCCCTCGGAATTACATGTTATGAGATGCTCACCGGCCAAGTCCCTTTTCTATCAAAGGATCCGATGGAGCTGATCCATTCCCATATTGCCAGACAACCGGCTCCTCCCCATCAGATAAACACCTCAATCCCGCCGGTTATCTCACATATCATCTTGAAACTTTTAATGAAAACGCCTGAAATGAGATATCAGAACGGCTTTGGACTCCTTGCGGATATTGAAGAATGTTTGAAGCAACTCAGCAGTGGTCATGGGATAAAGGAATTCCCGCTTGCATCAAAGGACATCTCCATAAAATTCAACATTCCTCAGGTTCTTGTGGGCCGTGAGGAAGAGTTGAAGGCTTTGATGTCAACCTTTGAAACATCCAGCATGGGTTCCAGTGAGATGCTGCTTGTTCTGGGCCATCCGGGTATAGGTAAATCCGCCCTGATCAATGAACTGCAACGACCGATTGTCGCGAAAAAAGGATATTTCATCTCCGGCAAATTTGATCAGTTCAGAAAAGACGTGCCTTTTAGCTCAATCATACAGGCATTCCAGGGGCTTATTAAACAATTGCTATCAGAAAGCAATGACAGGATCAGTCTTTGGCGGGAGAACCTTCTGGCGATTCTCGGCCCTAACGGCAAGGTCATGACGGACGTTATTCCCAACCTGGAATTTATCATCGGCAAACAGCCTGATGTGGAGTCTTTGGGTCCTGAAGAATCTAAAAACCGATTCGATTTTGTATTCCAGAATTTTATCAGTGTATTCACTTCAGCAGATCACCCGATGGCCCTGTTCCTCGATGACCTTCAGTGGGCGGACATGGCGAGTTTAAAGTTCATAAACACCGTGATGACAAGTTCAACTATTAAATATCTGTATCTGATCGGTGCTTACCGGGACAACGAAGTGAGCTCCTATCATCCCCTTTCAATCACCCTTGATGAAATTCGAAAGAAAGGCAGGATTATTTACAGCATATATCTCAGCCCTTTGAATATTTCTGATGTAAACAAAATGATTATGACCGTACTCAGGTGCGGAGAGAAAGAATCATTCAAATTTGCAGAATTAATCCATAATAAAACCGGCGGCAACCCGTTTTTTATAAACCAGTTTATGAAAAACCTTTATGATGACCGAATTATTGAGCTTGATCCCAAAACCGGCTGGATATGGGACATGGACAAAATTCAGGGTATGAGGTTTACAGACAATGTGGTGGAGTTCATGGCCGGGAAACTTTCAGATCTTCCGGCTGACACCCTCGAATTAGTGAAGGTTTGCGCATGTATCGGGAACAGGTTTGACCTTGAAACCCTGGTGATGGTCCTTGAGGAACCCATCGAGAACATTCTTGCAAACATGACGATGGCCATTCAGGAGGGATTGGTAAGCCTCGATGGGACGATGTACAAATTTCACCATGACAGAATTCAGGAGGCGGCTTATTCCCTCATCCCCGGAAATGAAAAAGCGAGATTGCACTACCGGATTGGTAAAAATGTGCTTGAAAATACAAAAGAGAAACACCTGGACGATAAAATATTTTATATCGTCGATCAGCTGAACAGGGGTATCTATCTTATATCGGAAGGCGTTGAAAGACTGCAACTGGCTGAATTAAACCTGAATGCCGCAAAAAAAGCTAAAAACTCAACCGCATATGCCTCGGCTCTGAGCTACTCCCGTTTAGGAATAGGTCTTCTTCCGGAGAACTCCTGGGAAAAATGCTATTCGTTGACGTATGATTTGTATAATGAAATTCTAGAGAACGATTATCTTACCGGTGAATATGATCATGCTGAGAAAACATTCAATTTAATCATTAAGAATGCGAAGACCAATCTGGAAAAAGCCAACGTTCATTCACAGATGATCATTCTTAAAAACAGCACGGGGGATTACGAATCGGCCCTTGAAATCGGGTTTGCCGGAATGGAAATGATTGGCATGAAGTTACCCAGAAAAGTCAGTGATCTCAGGCTGGGTATTGAATTGTTGAAGCTGAGGCTCCAGTTCGGGCGAAGACGGATTGAAGATCTGGTGGATCTGCCCCTTACGCTGGATAATGAACATCTGGCGTATGCATACCTCTGCATTTACACAGGAACGGTGGCCTATTTCATTGACGTAAACCTGTTCTCTTTTATTGCTACGAGAGGGTTAAACATTCTTATCAAATTCGGTAACTTTGAATTATCACCTTTAGCTTACAATGCGATGGGCTCAATCCTGGGGAGTGGCCTGGGGTTGTACAAACAGGGTTACCGTTTTGGTCAGACCTCAATAAGGCTTTATAACAAAATGGGCGGAATAAAGAGCAGGAGTAAAATCTTCCATGTTTTTGTCTTTATTAATCTTCACTGGAAAGAGCACGCAAAAAAAGGTCTTGATTATGAACGGGAGGCTTACAAGGCAGGTCTTCAGGCCGGCGATCTTTTGTATTGCGGCTATAACATCAATGTCCTTGCAATGCATCGAATAATCCTGGGCGATAATCTTGACGAGATCCTGGAAGAGTATGTTCCGTTCAAAGAATTCCAGATGAATGCAAAGGATCCTTTCACTCCGCGCAACTATAAAGAGAATACACAGATGATCCTTTGCCTGAAAGGACAGACCCTGGCAACGGGCAAACTGAATGGAAACGGTTACGATGAAGATGATCAGATTGCGTTTTATATCGCAGATGGCAACATGCTCGGTCAAGTATATACGCTCACGGCAATGCTCAAGGTCCGCTATCTTTTCGGGCTGTACAAGGACTGCGCCGATATCTGTTTGAAAGTCCATAAACTGATCAAGAAGAAAGCCGCCATTGGAACCCTGCATATCCCTGAATTCTATTTCTTTGATTCCCTCCATATGACGGCCGTCTATGAGAATGCGGTCTTCGGTGAAAAGTTCAAGCTCAGGATCAAACTGAAACTCAACCAGATGAAAATGAAGACATGGGCAAATCACTGCCCCGAGAACTTCGAGCACAAATACCTTCTGGTTGAAGCGGAAATAGCGAGAATCAAAGGCCATCATAAAAAAGCCGTTGATCTCTTTAATGCAGCCATAAAATCCGCCCGTGAAAATAAATACACCCAGAATGAGGCGATCGCCAATGAGCTGGCAGCACGTCTGATGATGAAACTCAACAATCGTGAAGCCGCTCGTCAATACATGCAAGAGGCACATTATGGTTACATTCGATGGGGGGCCACGGCAAAAGCAAACGATCTTGAAGAAAAATATCCGGAGCTTACCAAGGGTATGCCACAAAATTCTTACGGAGGACCGCCAACCCATACCGAAACGGCAATGACGTTCAGCGGAACTTCTGGAATTCAAACTCTTGATCTTTCAACAGTTATCAAAACGTCCCAGTCCCTTTCCAGTGAAATTGATCTGGGAAAACTGCTCGCAGAAATGATGCGGCTCTCCATCGAAAACGCCGGGGCTCAAAAAGGGTTTTTGATTCTGGAAAATGAATCCGACCAAAAATTATACGTTGAGGCCGAGGGAGGAGCAGGTCAGATCCTTCAGGTTCTCAAAGGCCAACCGCTTAATGATCACGGTGGCGTATCTATTTCTATGGTTAATTTTGTAGCGCGAACAAAAGAGATGCTTATTCTGAACAACGCCACCACGGAAGGGGCGTATACCCTTGATCCTTATGTGGTTGAAAATAAACCAAAATCCATTTTGTGTATGCCGGTCATTCGGCAATCAAAGCTTGTGGGCGTCCTTTACCTTGAAAATAATATTGCCACAGGTGCGTTTACACCAGATCGGGTTAACGTGCTTGATCTTCTCGCATCCCAGGCCGCTATCTCCATCGAAAATGCAAAAATGTATGAAAATGTCAGGCAGGCCCGACAAAAAGTTCTGAACCTCCTTGAAACCGCCAATGAAGGATTCTGGCAGGTCGACAACAAGGGCGTCACAGTGGATGTCAATTCCGAAATGTGTTCCATTCTCGGACGTTTACGGGATGAGATTATTGGTCACAGTGTTTTTGAGTTTAGTGATGAAGAAAATGCGTCCATTACCCGAAGTCAGAAAGACATATTGAACCAACAAAAAAAATGCGAGTTCGAAGTAGCTGTCATTCGTCCTGATGGGTCAAGGGTGGAATGCCTTGTTAAAGCCACCATACTTTATGACGGTGAAAACTCCGGATGGTTTTCCATGGTCACGGATATCACGGAAAGGAAAAGGGCCGAAGAAAAGGTTCGAACATTGAATGCTGAACTGGAACAGCGTGTTCTGGACCGTACTCGTGAGTTGAATATGACCCTTGAGGATGTTAAAATAGCCAATTCCCATATCATGGAAAGCATCCGTTATGCAAAAATGATTCAGCAATCCATGTTGCCGAATCAGACACAGTTAAAGTCATGGCTTCCTGACAGCTTTATTATCTGGGAACCCAGGGATATTATCGGGGGTGATTTTTTCTTCTCCGATGCGTTTGATGGAGGATGCATTATGGCCGTGGTGGATTGTACAGGCCATGGGGTCCCAGGGGCCCTGATGACCATGATTGCAGTTTCAGGATTAAAAAAAATAATTCGTGACGAGGGGTGCAGATCTCCTGCCCAGATCCTGAAACGGCTCAATGCATTCGTCAAAACATCCCTTCAACAGGAAACGGAACACGCTCTTTCGGATGATGGTCTGGATGCGGGTATGTGTTATGTGGATGCCAACTCAAAAACACTGACATTTGCCGGAGCTAAAGTCCCCCTGATGTATGTCGATAAAGGAGAATTGACAGTTATAAAAGGAGACAAACAAAGCATCGGATATTCAAAATCGAATTTGGATTTCACCTATTCCGAGCACCATATCCCCCTGGATAATAGTCCGCAGTTTTACATGGCGTCAGATGGATATACGGACCAGTTGGGCGGAAACAAGAAAATGCGCTTTGGAAGTAAACGATTTCAGCAACTTATACTGGATAACAGTCTCAAGCCATTTGAAGAGCAACGGAATATTCTTCTTAATATATTCAATGATTACAAAAGCGAATACAATCGACAGGACGATGTCACGGTGGTGGGGTTTAGCTGTGATCACTTTGTGGGGTTTCGGTGATGCAAAACAACCCAGGTGCACTTAAAACGTTATTCTTTTCCGAATTTCATACCGAGTGTTTCACACCCGGTATAAAATTGGAAATCAAAATTATCGTTAAATCCAGTAAATGGCTTTAATCCAATTCCAAAGATTACGGGTTCCACGATAGACAGGCGTTACTTTTTTGTCAACGTTGAGGAGCGTGTAGACAGCGATTTCAGATGATAATGTGGAATAATTAACCAGGAACACACATTCCTCGGGAATCTCCGTATGTTGTCCTAAAAAAGCCACATTCGTGGAATTTTCAGGAACAACAGGTGGTCTATCAAACATTGTCCTTGGCAGAAACTTACTTGTTACATAAGGAAGCATGTATGAATTAACATCAGATGATTGTATTATTTCAGGTAAGTCTTTCATAAAGCCAAATTGATAGCACATTTCAGTCAAAATCTCTTCTCCGGTACAATCCTCCATGGCCTTTTTGATATAATCACCCTTGTCATGTTTCAGGCTAAGTCCCAAAATGATGTATGTGTCTTTATCCTGATTTTTCACAAAGGGCTGCCAGGGGATGTGAAGGATCATCTGCCAGGGTGAGCCGGTGAATATAACCTCATGCTGTTCGCCCAATCTTTTGTTTTTGGTGAACTCCAAAATGAGATCTTTCAACAGATCACCCTTGGCGGTAATGGAGAATACCTGAAATTTTGAGTGATCAATAGTGTTGGTAAAGTTGACTGGGTTTCCCAGGCCAGGCTGCTTTTCCGCCATTTTTTCCCAAAGCGTCCAAGCTCCATCAACTTTATTTCTCTCTATTTCGGCGACTGAATGCATCGTGCCTTCCCTTGAATCAGCGACCTCTGAGCCAAGATTGATAAACACAAAATCACCGTCATTAACCGTAATATCCTTTTCCTCACCATTTTGGATATAATGAATTTTTTGAACCGTTTTTTCATCAACGGTCGGTTTGAAATCCACATCCGTAACCTTACAGCCCATGTCGAAATTTACGCCATGGGTTCGTAACCATTTCACGGTTGGCATAACGATCGTTTCATAATTATTATACGCCGTATTCCAACCGCTTTCGTGGAGTTCTGATATTTGATCGAGATTATGAAAAAAGTTTCTTACATAACGTCGCATTTCCATGGCACTGTGCCAGGGTTGAAAACCAAATATTGAATTGAACATGTACCAAAAATTCGATTCAAAGAAAGACGGCTGA